>JAESFS010000052.1_pt1 | contig 134993 bp, 126 predicted proteins | sample 9269441 | NCBI WGS metagenome assembly JAESFS01 (sample SAMN14502548, study PRJNA617105) | algae metagenome | isolation source: Scytolyngbya sp. HA4215-MV1 and co-occurring heterotrophs from sample from... | place: USA: Laie Falls, Oahu, Hawaii | collected 2010-08-22
ATCGCGTCATGGCCCACCGCCTTGTCGCCGTTGTCCAGCGCCACCTTGGCCGAGCCCTTGACGATCGGGATGTCGTCGCCGGGGAAGTCGTACTTCGACAGAAGCTCGCGCACCTCCATCTCGACCAACTCGATCAGTTCCTCGTCGTCGACGAGGTCCACCTTGTTCATGAACACCACCAGCGCGGGCACGCCCACCTGGCGGGCCAGCAGGATGTGCTCGCGCGTCTGCGGCATCGGGCCGTCGGCCGCCGACACCACCAGGATCGCGCCGTCCATCTGCGCCGCGCCCGTGATCATGTTCTTCACATAGTCGGCGTGGCCGGGGCAATCGACGTGGGCGTAGTGACGGTTCTTCGTCTCGTACTCCACATGCGCCGTCGAGATCGTGATCCCGCGCGCCTTCTCCTCAGGAGCCTTGTCGATCTGGTCATAGGCCGTGAACGTGGCCCCGCCCGTCTCGGCGAGCACCTTCGTGATCGCAGCCGTCAGCGACGTCTTGCCGTGGTCCACGTGACCAATCGTCCCGATGTTGCAGTGCGGCTTCGTCCGCGCGAATTTTTCCTTGGCCATGGCCTGTCCCAGTCCTGGATGGCCGGCGGAGCCGGCACAGTGTTCGAACGGGCGCGAGATAGGGGTTTTTGCCGCGAACTGCAAGGGTAGCCCAACCGCACCCGATTTAGCGCGCCCGAACAAAGTCTTCGCACCTCCTTAGGGAGGGCATAGACATATTGAATGTCACGTTGGGGTAAGATTCAAGCTCCGACACCCGAGACGATCTACAATTGAAACCAGCTGCGATAGCAGCTGCGATTAGGCTCCCATTGGAAACGTATGATGGGCCGTATGTATGACCGTCGGCGAATACAACTGGAATCTGCTCAGCAAGGTGCTTAAGGTGGTAGCTAGAGCTATTTGGATTTGACTTCGCACGTTTATCGATCATAGAAACTAGATTGTAGCCTAGGATGAATTCCTCGACATGCTCCTCTACCAGATCTTTTCGTGACCGCTCTACACGACTTTTAATTTGCTTCAAGGATTCGTATTCACCGCTCGCCGACTTTCGACGAGAACCGGGCCCCCATCCCTCGTAATTCAAGAGCGGGTTGTCATTCACTACATGCCGCAACGTCAAGCGGCTGACTGCACGAAACAACCCTAACGAATGGGCACTATAGCCGTCAGATTCGATCGTATCCCTAAACGTCTTGATATCTACAGGTTGGACTATGGGTTCAAAAGAAAGCCGCGTCTTCAGCGCCGCCAGCGAGCTAAATCCAAATGAGCGAGAAAGTGCACGCCATCTCACGTTGCTTGGAACGTCTTGTAATTCTCGTTCCAACTCAGAACCGAGTTGAATCAGTTCCAATTCCTTGAGGCGGAAATTGAACGTGAACATGAGCGTCCATTTGAATTTGTTTAAGAAATCACTTGGCCAAAATGGAGCGGGTAGAGGGAATCGAACCCTCGTATTCAGCTTGGAAGGCTGCTGCTCTACCATTGAGCTATACCCGCCCGCGGCGGAGATATGCCGTGTTCCCGGCGTGTTGGCAAGAACGTCCAGCCAGCTTTCGGCGCGGCTTTCAGCGGCAGGACGGCTTCAGCGAGCGGCGAGCAGGCACTTTCCGGCGGCTTCCGCGGATGTGCGCGCGGTGCCCCGGCTGACCTTGCCCGCGATCACCAGCGAGCGGACCCGGGTAGTGAGAAGTGCCTTGATGTCACCGCCCTTTGCAGAGACAGGAGCGGCGTCGTCGTAGATCACCCTGGCTTCGCCCGGTAAACCCTCCGCGCAGGCGGCCGCGGCCTTCGTGTCGGCCTGCGCAGTGGTGACGAGCAAGCTGGCGGCGAGAACGAGGGCGAGGCGGGTCATGACGGGCTCCAGCGGAGAGGCTCGCCGGGATATGCCGTGCTGAAGCTGTGTTTGCAACCGGAACGGGCGTCGCAGCCATCTTCGCGCAGCTACGGCCTCGGGTCTCTTTTCGCGAAATCCGCGCCCTGCGCCTTCGGCTTGCCGAGCCGTAGCCCCAATCTCATCTCCAAGAACTGGAGCGAAGGCTGGTGGAGGAGGTAGGACTCGAACCTACGAAGGCTTAGCCAGCGGATTTACAGTCCGCCCCCTTTGCCGCTCGGGACACTCCTCCACGGGACCTTCGCGAGAGGGTCCGCCGCTTCGCCCGAGGGCGTCGCGGGCCGTTCTTATGGTGAGGGGGTTCCGGGCTGTCAACTCGAAAAGCGTGAGGCGCCTGTGCAAGGCGGCCGCAAATGCGCGAGATATCAAGCCTCCCGGCCGCTCTAGCGTTTGCCCCTGCCCTCCCGGCGTGCGACACCCCGTGCCTGACGAATGAACGGGGATCGTACATGGCGAAGCGTCCAGGTCCGGCCGGGCGGCCCGGCGGAACGGCGAAAGGCGGACGGGGCGCTGCCGCCGGTCCCGGCAAATCGCGTCCGCGGTTCGAGGCCCCCTCCTCTGACTGGCGGCCGGAAAAAGCCGACCGGGGTCCCCGCCCGGCCGAAAAGGCGACCGAGGCGCGGCCGAGGGCGGAGCAGCGCCGCCCGGACGACCGCGCCGGCTCCCACAGCCGCCGTCCCCGCCCCCCGGCCGGCGAGGCGCTCATCAGGCGCACTGGCCTGCCGCTGCTCTATGGACTCCACAGCGTGGCGGCGGCGCTGGCGAACCCGGCCCGCAAGGTTCGCGCGCTCTACCTCACGGAAGGCGCGGCGGAGCGGCTCGCCGAGGCCCTCGGGCCGGACGCCCCTGAGCCCACCATCGTGTGCGGCGAGGACATCGACCGGCTGCTCGGCCCCGACGTGGTCCACCAGGGCGCCGTCGCCGAGGTCCATGCGTTGCCGGAGTGGGACCTTCTCGACATTCCCGAGGACGGCGTGGTCCTGGTGCTCGACCAGATCACCGATCCGCACAATGTCGGGGCGATCCTGCGCAGCGCGGCGGCCTTCAACGTCTCCGCCCTGGTGATGACGGAGCGTCACAGCCCCGATGCGACGGGCGTTCTCGCCAAGACGGCTTCAGGCGGCCTGGAACACGTGCCCATCGTCACGGTGGGCAACCTGGCGCAGGCGCTCTCCGCGCTGGGCGACCGCGGGTTCTGGCGCATCGGGCTCGATTCGGACGGGCCGGTGGCGCTCGACGCGGCTGTGGCCACGCGGCCGCTGTGCCTCGTACTGGGCGCGGAAGGTAAGGGCCTGCGCAGGCTCACGCGCGAGCGTTGCGACGTGCTCGCGCGGCTCGACGTGCCGGGAGCGATCCGCAGCCTGAACGTCTCCAACGCGGCGGCGGTGGCGCTCTACGCCATCGACCGGGCGCTCGCCGCCCGCCCCGTCGGCGGGAGCGGGAGCGGGTCCACGCCCTGAGGCCGCCCAGCTCACCAGGCGTGGCAGGTTACTTCGCCGTCAGGTGAATGATCTTCGGCCCGCCCATTCCAGGGACGTAGGTCTTGGCCACGACGCCGGGCAGCGGCTCGGGCTTGCCGACCGAGACGATCTTGGCCCCGCCGCGTTGCCCCGACCGGCCCTTCGAGAGGTCGTCGATCTCGTAGAGCACGGGCGGCTCGACGCCCTGGTTCACGTAGCCGGCCACGGGCAGGTCCCAGGCGGTCGGCAAAGACGGCCGCTCGGACCAGACCGGCTGGTCCGCCACGATGCTTGAGCCGCCGCCGTAGTAGCCACCCGGCCACGCCGAATAAGCGCCAGCCCATGGATACCAGCCGCGCCACGGATTCCAGCCCCGTCGCCAGCCCGGACCGTAGCCAGGGACGCGCCCGAATGGCGGGAGATAGCCCGGCGGGGGATAGTAGTGGCCGTTCGCGGCGTAGCCCGGCCGCTGCGGACCGAACGCGCCAGGGCGCCCCCAGCCGGGGCCGGCGTTGAAACGAGGCGAGGGCCGCATGGGGGCATGGCCCACTCCGGGTCCGCGTCCGCCGCCTAAGGCCGGGCCGCGCCCGCCGCCAAAGCCGCCGCCGGAAAACCCGCCGCCACCGCCGCCGCCCGCCATGAACGCCGATGCGGGCGTGGGACGCCCGGCCACGAGGACCGTCGCCAATAGGGCCGTGGCGACGAGCGCCACGACGGATGTGCGGATCATGCTTCAACTCCACGCTGCATACGCGCCGCGGAGCAATATTTACACTTTTTCAACCATAACGCGAGGGAGCGGGCAGCATGGCGCCAAACCGTTCGAAATTGACGTTAATGCGACGGGAACGCCGACTTTCGCCAGGCTCAGTTGCAGAACGTCGATTTGCGGATGATGTAGCCGGTGCCGGGCACCAGCGCACGCTTGCGCACGACGAAGCAGTCTTTCCCAACCCCCTCGGTCTGGGGGGAAACCGTGCCCGTCGCGACCTCGCCGCCGCCGGATACGGCCGCGGGGGGCGTCTGGACGGCCGCAACGGTCTGCTTCTTCTTCCACTGCGCGGCGGACGCAGGCGAGCCCGCCATGCCGGCCAGCGCCAGGCTGGTTGCAAAGACAACGAACGCCACCGGTGTGAAATTCACACGCAAACCCGGGCGGAACATTCTGGAAACTCCGAACGCGAGCGGCAGGGGGAACACCGCATCAGACAAGACGTGGCATGGCGCCGGAAAGATTGATGTGCGGGAAAGCACATCGTCGATCCCCGGCTTCGGCGGCATCACCGATAAGTTGCAAGACCAAAGCACGGCTGACCCGCGTCTTCGTTATCGACTATGACACAGAGCCAGTAGGGGGAATGACGACAGGCAGGCGGAATTCCGTCACCAAGCTTAACGCTTGGCTGCGAACGACGTTGCATGTCCGGTCGCATTTTTTCTCGAGAGGACGCAACCAGGGGACGGACGCAGGTCCGGGCGGCGGCATGGCAGCCAGTTACGAATCCATTGAACGGAATCCAAACTACCAGGAACTCGTCCGCAAGCGGTCCAGCTTCGGATGGTCGCTCTCGCTGGCGATGCTGGTGATCTATTTCGGATTCATCCTCCTCGTGGGCTATGCGCCCAAGTTCCTGGGAACGCCGATGGGGTCGGGCGTGATGACGGTCGGCATCCCGATCGGCCTCGCCGTCATCCTCTCGGCCTTCGTGCTCACCGGCATCTATGTGCGCCGGGCCAACGCCGATTATGACGCCCTCACCCGCAAGATCGTCGAGGAGTCCAAGTGATGGCCGCCCGCTTCTCCAAATTCGCGGCGAGCGCCCTCGCCGTCGCCTTCGCCGCTACACCCGGCCTCGCGCTCGCCGCCGGCGTCATCGAGGGCGGCTCCAAGCAGGATCTGAACGTGGCGGCCATCGCCATGTTCCTGGCGTTCGTGCTGCTGACGCTCGGCATTACCTACTGGGCCGCCAAGCAGACCAAGTCCGCCGCGCAGTTCTACACCGCGGGCGGCGGCATTACCGGCTTCCAGAACGGCCTCGCCATCGCGGGCGACTACATGTCGGCCGCTTCGTTCCTCGGCATCTCCGGCCTCGTCTACCTGTCCGGCTATGACGGGCTCATCTACTCGGTGGGCTGGCTGGTCGGCTGGCCGATCGTGACGTTCCTGATCGCCGAACCCCTGCGCAACCTCGGCAAGTTCACCTTCGCCGACGTGGCCTCGTTCCGCTTCTCGCAGACCTCCATCCGGGTTCTCGCGTCCTGCGGCACGCTGGTGACCGTGGCGTTCTACCTGATCGCCCAGATGGTTGGCGCGGGCAAGCTGATCCAGCTCCTGTTCGGGCTCGACTACTGGATGGCCGTGGTGATCGTCGGCGGCCTCATGATCGTCTACGTCACCTTCGGCGGCATGGTCGCCACCACCTGGGTGCAGATCATCAAGGCCTGCCTGCTGCTGTCCGGCGCCACCTTCATGGCGCTGGCGGTGCTCTGGAAGTTCGGCTTCAGCCCCGAGGCGCTGTTCGCCAAGGCCGTCGAGGTGCATCCCAAGAAGCTCGCCATCATGGAGCCGGGATCGCTGATCTCGAACCCGATCTCTGCGATCTCGCTGGGATTGGCGTTGATGTTCGGGACGGCGGGCCTGCCGCACATCCTCATGCGCTTCTTCACCGTCGCCGACGCCAAGGCCGCCCGCAAGTCGGTCTTCGTGGCCACGGGCTTCATCGGCTACTTCTACATCCTGACCTTCATCATCGGCTTCGGCGCCATCACCCTCGTCTCCACGAACCCCGAGTTCTGGGCCGCGGGCAAGACGGGCCTCGCCGCGATCAAGGGCGGCTCCAACATGGCGGCGATCCACCTCGCCAACGCGGTGGGCGGCAATATCTTCCTCGGCTTCATCTCGGCCGTGGCCTTCGCCACCATCCTCGCGGTGGTGTCGGGACTGACGCTGGCGGGCGCCTCCGCCATCAGCCACGACCTCTATGCGACCGTGGTCAAGAGCGGCAAGGCGAACGAGCAGGACGAGATCCGCATCTCCAAAATGGCGACAGTGGCGCTCGGCATCCTCGCCGTGATCCTCGGCATCGTCTTCGAGAACCAGAACGTCGCCTTCATGGTCGGGCTCGCCTTCGCCATCGCGGCGTCGTGCAACTTCCCAGTTCTGGTGATGTCCATCTTCTGGAAGGACATGACGACCAAGGGCGCGGTCATCGGCGGCTTCCTGGGCCTCATCTCCGCGCTGGTCGGCGTCATCCTCTCACCGGGCGTCTGGGAAGCGGCCTTCGGCAACCCCAAGGGCTCTGCTCCCTTCCCTTACGACAACCCGGCCCTGTTCTCGATGGCGATCGCCTTCGCAGGGATCTGGATCGGCTCGGTGCTGGACCGCAGCGCCCGCGCCAAGATGGACCGGGCCGGGTTCGCCGCCCAGTATGTCCGCTCGCAGACCGGCATCGGCGCCTCCAGCGCGTCGGCCCACTGACACGACGGGCGGGGCCCTGCCCCGCCCCTCTTCTTCGGCCGGCGCGCTTTGAGTGCGCCGGCTGTTCGACTCCCGCCGTTCGACTTAAGGCTTGACCGGCAAGTCGCCGGACACGCGCTGACGGTTACCCAAGCCCCTCATGCTGAGGAGTCCCGGATGCAATCCGGGGCGTCTCGAAGCACGGCGAACGGTGGGGAGCAGGCGAAGCGCGCCGGATCATTGGCTGTCCTTCGAGACAGCCCCGGATCAGATCCGGGGCTTCCTCAGGATGAGGACCATGGGCACGCAGCCCTTGGCCAGGCTCTCAGAACCAGGGACCGTGCCATGCCGAAGGCCTTCGACGCCACAAACCCGCCCTTCGACAGGCTCGATCCCCAGGAGATCGAGCGCCTGCGCAACGGGCTGGACATCGCCTACTTCACGCCCGGCCAGCAGGTGATCAGGCAGGGCGATCCCTCCGACAGTCTCTATGTCGTCATCAAGGGCACCATCGAGGAGCGCGATGGCGATGAACTGGTCGCCCTGCTCGGGCCCAAGGACTCGTTCGACAGCCGCGCCCTCGTGCACGGGATCGCCGGCCATGGCTTCACCGCCCGCGAGGAGACCCTGGCCTACCAGATCCCCAAGCAGCTGACGCTGGAGCTGATCCAGCAGAACCCCCGCTTCGCCTCGTTCTTCTATCTCGATATCTCACGCAAGCTGGACGCCCTCGCCCGCGACGAGGAGGAGAGCCGGGTCGGCAGCCTGATGCGGGCGCGCGTCTCGGACATCGTCATGCAGCCGGCCGAGTTCATCGACGCGCAGGACAGCATCGAGGCGGCCGGCCACCGCATGAAGGCGATCAACAGCAACGCGCTGTTCGTGCGTTCCGGAGAGCGCATCGGCATCGTCACGGGGATGAACCTCTCCAAGGCCGTGATCCTGAACCGGCTGCCGCTGGAGACCGCAGTCGGTGAACTCGCTCATTTCGACGTCGTGACGCTCAGTCCCGACGACTTCGTCTTCGAGGCGCTGCTGCTGATGACCAAGCACAACAAGCGTCGCCTGGCCGTGCATGACGGGCGCAGGCATGTCGGCATCATCGAGGATATCGACCTCCTCAGCTTCATCGCCGGCAACGCCCAGCTCGTCGCAGGCCGCATCGACCGGGCGCATGGCCGCGAGGACCTCGTCATCGCCGCACGTGAGATCGAGGCGCAGGTGCGGCTGCTGCGCCGGCAGGGGATCAAGATCGACGTCGTCTGCGAGATCGTGTCGGACCTGAACCGCAGGCTCATGGCCAAGCTGTTCGACATGGTCGCGCCGCCTGCCATCCGTTCCAAAGGCTGCCTGATCGTCATGGGCAGCGAGGGACGCGGCGAGCAGACGCTGCGTACCGACCAGGACAACGGCCTGATCCTGGCCGAACCGGTCGACCCCGAGGAACTGGACGATTTCCGGCGCGAGTTCTCCGGCGCGCTGGAGGAACTCGGCTTTCCGCCCTGCCCGGGCGGGGTGATGGTGGTAAACCCCGCGTGGTCCAAGACGCTGGCCGAATACGAGGCCGAATTCGCCCGCTGGTTGGCCCTGCCGGACGAGAACGCGCACCTGAACGTCGCCATCTTCTTCGATGCGGAGGCGGTGGCAGGCGACGCCTCGCTGCTGACGAGCGCGAAGAAGCGGCTGGTTCAGCTGGTCCAGGGAGAGCAGGCCTATCTCGCGCGCTTCGCCAAGGCGATCGAGATGTTCCCCACGCCGATCGGGCTGTTCAACAACCTAATCACGGAGGAAGGCAAAGGCGACGCGCTGGACTTGAAGAAGGGCGGCATCTTCCCGATCGTCCATGGGGCGCGGGCGCTGGCGCTGGAGAAGGGACTTGTCGAGACCAGCACCGCGGAGCGACTGGCGCGACTCGCCGAACGCGGCCTGATCAGGAGAGATTTCGCCCGCGAACTGACGGACGCCTTCCAATTCCTCATGACGCTGCGTCTCGACGCCCAGCTGGCGAACTTGCCGAAGCTGGGCGGTGCGGCGCGAACGGGAACGCTGGTGCGTCCGGCGGCCCTGTCCAGCATGGAGCGCGATCTTCTGCGTGAAGCCTTCGGCGTGGTGAAGAGCTTCCGTGAAATCCTGCGCAGGCACTTCAACCTCGGCATATTCTGATGTGGCGGGCCGCAAAGCGCCTGCTCCACCAGGCGACCATCCACGACCAGCAATATCGCTTCCTGTTCAAGCCGGGTCCGGCGGATGAGGTCGTGGTGCTCGACACCGAGACGACCGGGCTCGACCGCAAGCACGACGACGTCGTCACGATCGGCGCCATCAAGGTGCGGGGCGACAGAATCCTGACCAGCGAACGGTTCGAGGCCGTCGCCAAGCCCGATGCGGCGATGGACCCGGAAGCCATCAAGGTGCACCGGCTGCGAGAGGCGGACGTGGCCTCCGGCACGCTGATCTACAGGATCCTGCCGGACTTCCTGCGCTTCATCGGCGGCCGGCCGCTCGTCGGCTACTTCATCGAGTTCGATGTCGCGATGCTCGACAAGTATGTGCTCGGATTGATCGGGGCTGAATTGCCGAACCCGCTCATCGAGGTGTCCCGCCTCTACCACGAGCGCAAATATGGCGACGCGCCTCCGGGCACGGTGATCGACCTCACCTTCGCCGCCATGCAGCGCGACCTGGGCATCCCCGACCTCGCCCAGCACGACGCCTTCAACGACGCGTTGATGACCGCGATGATGTTCGTGATTCTCCGGGACATGAAGCGCCGCGGCGTGCGCATTCCGCGACCACGATCACGCGCCCCGTCCGACATTTCGATGGGCTGATCTGCTCAAAATCAATTTCACATGTGATTTCAGTGGTGCCCGACTAAAATCGGATAGACGAAGGTTGAAGACCGCCACGATTCCGTCGCGATCCGAAATCGACTAAAATCCACAGTGTCGGAATGGTTTATCCCCCCGGCTTATCAAGCAGCCGCATCGAGCTGCGTCACAGATCAGGCGCCCGTCGAAACGGGCCGAGGGAAGATCAACGGTCTCGCAAAGAGCCGGTCCGGAGCGGAACACGAAGGGGCCACCAGGGCTATCGGCGCCGGGCTTTTGCCGGCGCGGGCCCTCTGGAGCAGGACCTCGCGGTCGTCCGGGCGCACCAAGGAGTTCAGGGAATGAGCATGGCATCCGCCACAGCCGCCGCCGAAAAGGTGCGGCCGATGACGGCAGACGAGAAGCGCGTGATTTTCGCGTCTTCTCTCGGCACGGTCTTCGAATGGTACGACTTCTATCTCTACGGCGCGCTGGCGGTCATCATCGGCCGGCAGTTCTTCAGCCAGTACGACCCGGCGACGCAGGGCATTTTCGCCCTTCTCGCCTTCGCCGCGGGCTTCATCGTGCGGCCGTTCGGCGCCCTGGTGTTCGGGCGCGTCGGCGACATGGTGGGCCGCAAGTACACCTTCCTCGTCACCATCCTCATCATGGGCCTGTCGACCTTCATCGTCGGCCTGCTGCCTGGCTCCGATTCCATCGGCATCGCTGCTCCGATCATCCTGATCGGCCTGCGCCTGCTGCAGGGACTCGCGCTCGGCGGCGAGTACGGCGGTGCGGCGACCTATGTCGCCGAGCACGCCCCGCAGGGCCGCCGCGGCTTCTACACGTCGTGGATCCAGACCACGGCGACGCTGGGCCTCTTCCTCTCGCTGCTCGTCATCCTGTTCACCCGCACCATCCTGGGTGAGCCGGCCTTCGCAGCCTGGGGCTGGCGCGTACCGTTCCTGCTCTCGATCGCTCTGCTCGGCATCTCGGTATGGATCCGTCTGCAGCTCAACGAGTCGCCGGCGTTCCAGAAAATGAAGGCGGAAGGCACGCACTCCAAGGCGCCGCTGTCGGAAGCCTTCGGCACGTGGAAGAACGGCAAGTACGTGCTGATCGCGCTGTTCGGCCTCGTCGCCGGCCAGGGCGTCGTCTGGTACACAGGCCAGTTCTACACCCTGTTCTTCCTGCAGAGCATCCTGAAGGTCGACGGCTACACCGCCAACCTGCTGGTGGCGTACTCGCTGCTGATCGGCACCGCCGGCTTCGTCCTGTTCGGCTGGCTGTCGGACAAGATCGGCCGCAAGCCGATCATCCTGGCGGGCTGCCTCGTGGCCGCCCTCACCTACTTCCCGCTCTTTGGAGCCCTCACGAGCGCCGCCAATCCGGCCCTCGAGAAGGCGATCGAGACCGCGAAGGTCCAGGTCGTCGCCGATCCCGCGGATTGCGGCGATCTGTTCAACCCGGTCGGCACCCGCGTGTTCACCTCGTCCTGCGACAGGGCTCGTGACGCGCTGGCCAAGAGCGCGGTTCGCTACACCACGGCGCCCGGCCCGGCGGGCCAGCCCGCCAAGGTCGTGATCAACGGCACTGAAGTGCCCGTCTTCGCCGACGGAAAGTTCTCGGCCGACTTCCCCAAGAACCTCGCCGCCGGCATCAAGGCCGCGGGCTATCCCGCTGCCGGCGACCCAGGCATCGTGAAGATGAACAGCCCGGTCGACTTCAACGGCGCGGTTCTGAAGGTGATCGGGATCATGTTCATCCTGATCGTCTACGTGACCATGGTGTACGGCCCGATCGCGGCGGCGCTGGTGGAGCTCTTCCCCACCCGCATTCGCTACACTTCGATGTCCCTGCCCTACCACATCGGCAACGGCTGGTTCGGCGGCCTGCTGCCCGCCACGGCCTTCGCGATGGTGGCCCAGACCGGCGACATCTACTACGGCCTCTGGTACCCGATCGTGATTGCGCTCGTGACCTTCGTCATCGGCCTGATCTTCGTGCCGGAGACCAAGGACCGCGACATCTACGCCAACGACTGACGCCGGCGAAGCCGAGCAAACGAAAGGCCCCGGCGAACACCGGGGCCTTTTTCATGACGTCATCCGATGGAGTGACCCGACCGGCTGCGGGTTTCACCAGTTGCGATAGCCGCCGTAGCCCCAACCCGGCCCATAGCCATAGTGCCGGTGCGGCCAAGGGCCGTAGGCCGCGTAGCGCGGATAATAGGGCCGGGCGTAGACGACCGGGCGCGGGGCGACATAGACGGGCCGAGGCGCATAGTACACGGGCGCCGGTGCGTAATAGACGGGCGGGGCCGCGTAAGCGGGTTCGCCGTAACCGTAGCCGTAGCCGTAGGCGGGACGGGACGCGATCGCAGCCCCCAGCGCCAATCCACCGATCGCGCCAATGGCGGCCGCGCCGCCGGGCGAGATGCCGCCGTGATACCCGCGGTAGTAATATTGGGCCGAAGCGGGGCTCGAGGCCGCAACCGCGCCGGCCAGCGTGAGCGCGACGAGCGCGCCTGCCTTCCACGTGGTGGTCTTCATTTCATGCACTCCCTGGCGTCCGGAAGCCGCCCCTCATCGGGCGAGTTCGACACGCCGTTTTGTTCACGCTGCATTCAAGCGGTTCGGCCCTGAATGGCGCATGAATGCTCGATGGCGGAATTACGGCCCGCTCCCATGATCGGTCCGACTGCTCCGCTCCCCTTGACTCATTCTTCACCGATGTGGGGCAACTTTCCTGAGCCCCTGACCGCACGACGGCAAAGCGGCGCCGGCGAGCCGTCTTGTCTTCCAAGGCTGGATGCCCTTTGTTCAGGCCGATTGCGATGCCGAAGGACGAACACCGATCGATGTCTGAACTTGCTCCTGAACACGCCGTTTCAGCGTCGCGCGCGCCGGAGATTGCATCCGCGTCCGCCGCCCGGCCGAAGATCGTCTACTTCGCCCATGACATCTCCCATCCCGACGTTCTGCGCAAAGTGGACATGATGGAACTCGGCGGCGCCCAGGTCGTGCTGATTGGTTTCCAGCGCCTGGCGAAGCTCCAGGAGCGGCCGGGCCAGGTGACGATCAGCCTGGGAACGACGGAAGACGGGCAATTCCTGCAGAGGATCGGCGCCGTGCTCCTGGGGTTGACCCGTCTCGGCCGGCACGCGGAGCACCTGCGGGGGGCGCAGGGCGTCCTGGCGCGCAATTTGGAGATGCTCGTGCTGGGCGCGGCGGCCCGCGCCCGGTTCAGCCTCGGCGCGCCGCTCAGTTACGAGTGCATCGACATCCACCGCTTCCAGTCCTCCTCCGGCCCGATCGGGGCGGCGCTCCGCGCTCTGGAGGGTGTTCTGCTCGCCCGCTGCCGGGCGATCGTGACGAGTTCTCAGCGCTTCATCCCGGAGTACTTCGAGCGCTATCACCGCTCGATCCCCAGGACCATCCTGGTGGAGAACAAGGTCTGGCTCGAGGAGAAGGAGCCACGCGCACGCAGCGTCGCCATCCCCGCTGGTCCACCGTGGCGGATCGGCTGGTATGGCAACATCCGCTGCAAGCGCAGCCTGGAGATCCTGGCCGAAGTCGGGCGGCGTCGGCCAGGGCTCGTCGAGGTCATCATCGGCGACCGGCCCACCTCGGCCGTCTTCGGCGATGTCGAGGCCACGTTCTCGGGTCTGCCGGGGATCACCTTCACCGGCCCCTTCGTCGACAAGAAATCTGCCGGGCTCTACAAGGCCATCCATTTCACCTGGGCGATGGATTTCTATGAGGCGGGCAGCAACTCGGACTGGCTGCTGCCGAACCGGCTCTATCGCGCTGTCTATTACGGCGCGGTGCCCATTGCTCTCGCTTCCGTGGAGACAGGCCGCTGGCTTTCCCAGCTCGGCCTCGGGCTGGTGGTGGACAAGGCCGACGCCGAAACGATCATCGCCGCCTTCGAGGCGATGACGCCGTCTCGCTTCCACACCCTCCAGAAGGCGCTGGACGACGTGCCGGACCCGGCGGTCGCCATCGAGCCGCCGGAATGCAGGGCGCTGGTGGCTGAACTCACGGGCGCGACGCCGCCGGGGGCGACCAAGGCCGCCTGAAGGCATGGCGGCCTTGACGTACGCCCCAACAGCTTGACACGGCCTCGCCCTTGCGCGATTTCCAGCACGCTGCCGATGCACGCCATAGCGCCGCGGCGGCGCGCGGCGCGCCTCAGGCAGGATCGCCGCGCAAGTTCGACGTTCCAAGGCGCAGAAATCGCCGGTTTAGCTCAGTGGTAGAGCAACCGCCTTGTAAGCGGTAGGTCGCGAGTTCAAATCCCGCAACCGGCACCATTTCTCCAGGGGCGACTCGGGCCGGGCCGCCCGCCGGATCCGCCCCTTGCCAAGAGCGTGCGAGATCGAAAAGCTGGACCGGCGTGTGTTTCTGTAGAACACACGTTCATCCGGATCGCCCGGCTCCGAAGGCCCAGCCGACGTGCCAGCATCACCGCGACTGACCTCCGTTCCCAGCATCCGCAAGCCGTCCGGCTCGTTCCGGATGGTCTTCCTCGCGGCCTGCGTCGGCGTGGCGACCGGGGCGGCGGTCATCGGGGTCCAGTCCTTCGTGGTGCTGGCCCAGCGCGCGTCTCTCGGGTTCGCCGCGGAGCGGCGAGTGATGCTGCCCGACCACGCCTCTTTTCTGCGCATCTTCGTCGCCCTGTGCGCCAGCGCGATCCTCATCACCGGGATGGCCTGGCTCGCCCGGCGCACAACGTCCCGCCACCCCATCGACGCCGTAGAGGCGAACGCGCTGCGCGGCGGCACGATGACGTGGTTCGACGCCGTGGCGGTCGTCTTCCCCATCCTCGCCTCGGTCGCCTTCGGCGCATCGGTCGGCATCGAGGCGGCCGTCACGCAGCTCGGCGCGACCATGGCCTCACAGCTCGGCCGGACGCTGGGCCGTCCCCGTTCGGACCTGCGCATCCTCGTGGCCGCGGGCGCTGCGGCGGCGATCTCGGCGGCCTACCGCGCGCCGATCGCGGGCATGCTCTACGCCTATGAACTCGTGCTCGGAACGTATTCCAAGCGGACGCTGGCTCCCGTTGGCGTGGCCGCCGTAGCGGCCGTGCTCACCATGTGGCTGGCGACCGGGCAGGCCAAGCCCTTCCAGCTCGCCATGGGCACGAAGGTGTCATGGCCGGACTACCCGCTCGCGCTCGTCGTCGGCGTGCTCGCCGCCATGCTGGGCATCGCCGTCATGTTGCTGGTGTCCGCGGTCGAGCGGCTCTTCCGGCCCATCCCGGGCGGGGAAACCAGCGCACGGATCGTCGTCGCCCTGGTCATGACGGTGCTGTCCATCCGTTACCCCGCCGTGCTGGGCAGCGGACACGCGGCCATCGAGGGAGCGGCCCGCGGCGAGATCGGGGGCCGCGCAGCCCTCGGCCTGCTCGGGGCCAAGAGCCTGGCCTCCGCCGGATGCCTCGGCGCAGGCTTCAGGGGCGGCCTGTTCAGCGCCTCGCTGATGATCGGGGCGCTCCTGGGGCAGGTCGTCGCGTGGAGCGCGACCTTCATCCCCGGTGCGCCGGCCGTTTCGCCGGAGCTGTGCGCCCTGATCGGCATGGCTGCCCTGGGAGCGAGCATCATCGGCAGTCCGCTGGCGATGATCTTCCTCGTCCTGGAGACGACCGGTGACTTCGACGCCGCCGTGGTCGTCTCGATCGGCGCGCTCACGGCCTCCTTCCTCACCGACCGCCTGTTCGGCTACTCCTTCGCGACGTGGCGCTTCCAGCAGCGCGGACTGGCGATCGAGGGCGGCCAGGAGATCTCACGTCTCGCGACGATCACGATCGAAAGCCTGGTCCGGCCGCCCGGGCGCTCCATCCATGCAGGGTCGACCATCACCGAAGTTCTGGCGGCAGTGTCGGTGGCGGGAGGAAAGGGGACCGCCGTCTATGGCCTGAACGGGCGCTTCGTCGGCCTTGTCGATCCTACCCTCGTGGAGATCGCGACCGCTGACGAGCGGCCCCTCCCCGTCGTCGCCTCGGACCTGGTCTTCGTCACCAACCCCGTCATCACGCCGCGTACGACGCTGGCGGAGATCACCACCCTGCTCCGCCTCGACGACCGACCCACCATCGCGGTGTTCGACCCCGCCGATCCCCGGCAGCTCGTCGGCTGCGTCCGCGCCCGCGACGCGTTCGCGCTGGCCTCGGAACTCTCGGACGCCCAGCGGCGCGACGACCTCGGGCTGCGCGCGAACCTGATCTGACGATCCCCTGTGATGCGGTTCACTGCGGGCGACGGGCGACGGAGCGATGGTGGAGCCATGATCCACCGCCTCCCACGGAGCGCCGAGATGACCCGCCGGACCCCATCCTCGATCGAAGCGCGCGGCATGATCCGGTCCGAGAAACCCCCAGTGGCGCTCGCCTCTTCCGAATTTCAACCGGCTTCCCTGGGGACCAGCCAGTTCATCATGGCCGGCCTCTTCGGCTTGGGCTGCCTGATCGCCATGATCCTGGGTGCGCCGATCGCGTAAGTCGCGAGGGCTGCGGAAGGACCGTTCTTGGGCTGTCACAGCGCCTTGGAACCAACCCGTCGAAGCGGCATGATGTGAAGGAAGCCGCAACCCGGCTTCGCCTCTCGCAGAAAGGGAGGGCGCAATGCCAGACGGCGCTTCGACCGCCAACCCTCAGGGGCCACGCACCGAAGATCCCTACGATCTGCAACGCTTCGTGAGGGCGCAGGAGCCGGTCATCGACCACGCGCGGGAGGAGCTGCGGGCCGGCAGGAAAACATCTCACTGGATGTGGTTCGTCTTTCCCCGGCTGCGCGGACTCGGCTTCTCCACCATGGCCCAGTTCTACGGCATCGCCTCTGAGGACGAGGCCGTGGCCTATCTCGATCACGCCGTGATGGGCCCGAGGCTCATCGAGTGCACCGGGCTCGTGCTGAGCCATCACGGCCGGAGCCTTCACGCCATCTTCGGCTCGCCCGACGACATGAAGTTCCACTCCTGCATGACGCTGTTCCATGTCGCAAGCACCGGGCGGGAGCCGGTTCTCGACCGGGCTTTGCAGCACTACTTCGAGGGACGGAGGGACCCGAAAACACTTTCCCTGCTTGGGCGCAACGGGGATTGAACGCTCACCCGTTCGCGTAGCGGCCGGCGAGGTGGCGCAGATAGGGTGCGGGGTCGAGGCCTCTCCCGGTGGCGCGGCGCAGGATCTCCTCGCGCCCGACGCTGCGGCCATGGGTCCAGACCGCCTCGCGCAGCCAGTCCGCAAGCGGCCGGTAGTCGCCGTTCTCGACGCCGTCCGCGATGGAGCCCTGTTCCCTGGCGCGTTCGTAAAGCTGCGCTCCCATGACGTTGCCGATCGTGTAGGTGCAGAAGGAGCCGATCATCCCGGAAGACCAGTGGATGTCCTGCAGCGCGCCTTCGCGATCATTGCCGGGGGTGAGGCCGAGATGACGCTGCATGGCGTCCTTCCATGCGCCGGGCACGTCGGCGATGGGCAGGCTTCCGTCCATCAGGGCCGCCTCGAACTCGACGCGAAGCATGATGTGCAGGTCGTAGGTGAGTTCATCCGCCTCAACCCGGATCAGGCTGCGATTGACCCCTGTCACCGCCTTGTAGAACTGCTCCGCACTCACCCCGGCGAGCGCATCGGGGAAGGCGTTCCGCAATTCTTCGGTATGGATCTCCCAGAACCTCAGGCTGCGGCCGACATGGTTCTCCCACAGGCGCGACTGGGACTCGTGCGCCCCGAAACTCGTCCCGCCCACCGCGTAGAGCCCGATGAGGTCGCTGGTGAACACGCTGCGGGTGAAGGCCGGGTCGACGTTCTGCTCATAGAGGCCATGGCCCGTCTCATGGAACGTGCCGAACAGAGCGGGCCGGACGTCCCGCGGGTTGTAGCGGGTCGTGATCCTCACATCGTCGCGTGTGAAGGAGATCTCGAAGGGATGCACGGTGGTGTCGAGCCGGCCGCGATCGAAGTCGTACCCGAACCGGGATGCGAAGCTCCGGGCGACCGCGAACTGCTTCTCCGCGGGATAGTCCCGGTCGAGGAACGACCTGTCCGGCTTGGGCCGCGCAAGCGCAGCCTCGAGGATTGGGGCGATGCCCTCGCGCAGCGCGCCGAAAAGCCCCTGCAGGCTGGCCAGCGTCTCCCCGGGCTCGTAGAGGCCGATCATGGCGTCGTAGGGATGGCCCGACCATCCCAGCGCGTCGGCGTACTCGCGCGTGTTGCGGACGGTTTCCTCCAGCCAGGGTGCGAACAGCGCGAAATTGTCGGTGGCTCGCGCCTCGATCCACGCGGCGTTGGCCTCGGCGCGGACGGCGGCCCGGCGCTCCACCAGCTCCGCCGGCACGCGGCGGTGCGTATCCACGGCGGCCCGGACCTGGCGCAGCATCTCGTGTTCGATGCGGCCCGGCGGGAGGCCGGAGGCCTCCTCCTCCGCCCGGGACACCAGGTCCAGAGTCTCGTCGGACGCCAGCATGTCCCGTGCGATCCGTGTCAGCGTGGCGATCTGCGACCCGCGCGGGACGGTGCCGCCCGGCGGCATCATGGTCCGGCTGTCCCAGATGATCAGGTTCAGCGTGCACAGCACGTCGGACACGGTCGCGATGCGATGGCGGAGGGCTTCGATGTGCTGGGTCATGCGTGCTCCGGGACGGAGGATGGGCCGGCGAGGTGGCAGGCAACCGGCCAGGGGCCGGCCCGAAGGTCGAGCGCGGGCTTGATGGTGCGGCACTGCGGCTCGGCGATGGGGCAGCGAGGATGGAACGGGCAACCCGGCGGCGGGGCGATCGGGCTCGGCAGCTCGCCGCGGACCGCCTCGCGCTCGGAGCGCTGGTGCGGGTCGACCTGCGGCACGGCCGCGATCAGCGCGCGCGTATAGGGATGCCGAGGGGCGGTGAAGAGCGCTTCCGTCTCCCCGGTCTCGACCACGCGGCCGAGATACATCACGGCGACCCGGTGGGAGATGTGCCGGACGAGCCTGAGATCGTGCGTGATGAAGATCAGCGTCAGCCCCAGCCGCGCCTGCAGCTCCAGGAACAGGTTGACGATCTGCGCCTGCACCGACACATCGAGCGCCGAGACGGGCTCGTCGGCGATGATGATGGAGGGCTCCACCGCCAGCGCCCGGGCGATGCCGATGCGCTGGCGTTGCCCACCCGAGAACTCGTGCGGGTAGCGCTCGGCGGCGTCGCGCGGCAGGCGCACGAGGTCGAGCAGTTCGGCCACCCTCCCCCGCACGGCGCCGGGCTCCACAATTCGGTGCACCGACAACGCCTCGGCCAGCGCGTCGCCCACCGACATGCGCGGGTTCAGCGAGCCATAGGGGTCCTGGAACACCATCTGGACCTGCCGGTTGAACGCCCGCCGGGCGTCCCCCGTGAGCGCGAGGACGTCCTTGCCCTCGAAGCGTACTTCCCCTCCATCGGGCTCGTGCAGGCGCACGAGGCAGCGCGCGAGCGTGGACTTGCCGCAGCCGGATTCGCCCACGATTCCGAGCGTCTCCCCACGCTTCACCGTCAACGCGACGTCTCTGAGCGCCCGCACCGCCCTCACCTCCTTGCGGGTGAGGATGTCGGCCAGCGAGCGCGGCAGGGCGAAGGACTTCGTGAGCCCGTCGACCGTCAGGATGGTCTCGCCGCTCATGCCACGCGCTCCCGCGCGGCCAGGCGATCGCTCGCCCAGCATGCGGCGCGCTGGTCCGGGCCGACCGTGACCAGTTCCGGCGTGACCGTGGTGCAGCGGTCCTCCACATAGCCGCAGCGCGGCGCGAACGGGCAGCCCACCACCGCGCGGTCGAGCCTGGGCGGCTGGCCGGGGATGGGGCGCAGCGGCTCGCGCGCCGCGCCGCCATGCGGCATAGAGCGCAGCAACGCGTCGGTATAGGCGTGGCGCGGCGCTGAGAACACGTGGTCGACCTTTCCTGTCTCGACCACGCGACCGGCATACATCACGCTCACGCGCTCGCAGGTCTCGGCGACGACGCCGAGGTCGTGCGTCACCAGCACCATCGCCATGCCGAGCTCGCGGCTGAGGCGGAGCAGCAGCTTCAGGATCTGGTCCTGGATCGTGACGTCGAGCGCCGTGGTCGGCTCGTCCGCCAGCAGCAGCTTGGGTTGAGCGGCGAGCGCGATGGCGATCATGGCGCGCTGGCGCATGCCGCCCGAGAACTCGTGGGGATAGCCGTTGAGCCGCTCCGCCCCGGAGGCGATGCCCACGAGGTCGAGCAGCTCCAGCGCCCGCCTGCGCCGCCCCTTCTCGTCCAGGCCGGCATGGGCGACCAGGCTCTCGTCGATCTGCGCGCCGATCGTGAGCACCGGGTTCAGCGCCGTCATCGGCTCCTGGAAGATCATCGCGATGTCGCGGCCGCGGATCTCGCGCAGCCGCTTCTCGGGGGCCGCGAGCAGATCCTGCCCCTCCCAGCGCACCTGGCCGGAGACGGTGGCGTTGGAACGCAGCAGGCGCAGCAGGGCGCGCAGGGTCACGCTCTTGCCCGAGCCGGATTCGCCGACGAGGCCCAGCACCTCGCCCGGCGCGATGGAAAGGTTCACGCCGTCGACGGCCCGCACCTCGCCGCGCGAGGTCGCGAAGGTGACGCGCAGGTCCCCTACGTCGAGGAGCGGGGCGGAAGACGCACTCATCGCCGCACGTCCATCAGGTCGGCGAGGCCATCCCCGGCGAGGCTGAAGCCGATGCCGCAGAGCACGATGGCGAAGCCGGGGAACACCGTGATCCACCACGCCTGCGAAAAGAAGTTCTTGCCGTCGGCGATCAGCACGCCCCACTCGGCCGCGGGCGGCTGCGCGCCGAGGCCGAGATAGCCGAGGCTCGAACCGAGCAGGATGGCGAGCGCCATGTCGGTCATCCAGTACACGAGGATCGGCCGGGCGGCGTTCGGCAAGATGTGGCGCAGCAGGATGCGCCGCTCGCCGTAGCCCAGGATCTTGGCGGCCGAGACGTAGTCCTGCCCGCGCAGCACCAGCACCTCGGCTCGCATCAGCCGCGCATAGAACACCCAGCCGACCACGCCGATGGCGATGTACATGTTGGACAGGCCCGGCCCCAGCACGGCCACGATGGCGATCACCAGCACGAGGAAGGGGAACGTCACCACGAGGTCGACCAGCCGCCCAAAAACTATGTCGGCGATGCCGCCGTAGTAGCCCACGATGAGACCGATCATCGTGCCCACCACCAGCGGACCGACCGTGGCGAAGATCGCGATCTGCAGGTCGATCGTCGACGCCGCGATGGTGCGCGAGAGCATGTCGCGTCCGAACTGGTCGGTGCCGAAGGGGTGCGCAGCGCTCGGCGGCTGCAGCAGGGCGGTATAGTCGAACGCCAGCGGGTCGTAGGGCGCGACCCAGTCCGGGAACAGCGCGCAGACGAGCAGCAGCGCGATGACCGCGCCGCCCGCGATGAGCGAGGCCGGCGTCCGCCGCAACCGCAACGCCAGGGCGGTCATCGCGACACCCGCGGGTCGAGCGCCATCTGGATGAGGTCGGTGACGAGGAACACCAGAGAGACGATGACGGCGAGGATGAGCGTCAGCGCCTGGATCATCGGGTAATCGCGGGCGAAGATGCTGTCGACCATCAGCCGCCCCACGCCTGGCACGGCGAAAACGCTCTCGGTGATCACCGCCCCGCCGAGCAGCGAGCCGGCGTGCAGGCCGACCAGCGTCACCGTTGAGATCAGCGCGTTGCGCAGCACATGGCGGAACAGCACGATCCGGCGGGACAGTCCCTTGGAACGGGCGAAATCCACGAACTCGGCGTTCAGCACGTCCAGGATCGAGGCGCGCAGGTTGCGCATGATCACGGCCGAGAAGCTCAGTGCCAGCGTCGTCGCGGGCAGGATGAGATGCCAGAGGATGTCGAGAAAGCCACTGCCGTAGCCGCCGACGGGGAACCAGCGGAACCAGGCTGCGAACACCGTGAGCAGGATTAGCCCGACATAGAACACCGGGGACGACAGCCCGACCTGGAAGACGCCGCGGATGAGGTAATCGGGCCAGCGGTTCGAGGACAGCGCCGCGGTGAAAGCCAGCGGCACGGCGAGCGCCAGCGCGATGAGCGTGGCGAGGCCTGTCAGGGCCAGCGTCACCGGCAGTCGCTCGGCGATGACCTGCGTCACGGGGAGCCGGAATGCGATGGACGTTCCGAGATCGCCCTTCACAGCGCTTTGCAGGAAAAAGATGAACTGCTCGAAGATGGTTCGGTCGAAGCCCATCTGCTGCTTGAGGCGGTTGACCGCCTCGTCGCTCGCCCGGTCGCCGAGCAGGGCGCTGATGGGATCGCCCGGCAGCAGGCGGGCGAGCACGAACACGACCACCCCGATGAGGAGGAACGTCGGCACGATCTGCAGGAGCCGCGCCGCAATGAGGCCGGTCCTATTCATCGCTTTCGGGGATCAACGTGTTTCATGCAGCCATCCAATCCAAGGTGCTCATTCGGTTCAACCGTCATTGCGAGCGAAGCGAAGCAATCCAGCTAACGTCCGGCGTTGCACTGGATCGCCGCGTCGCTTCGCTCCTCGCGATGACGGGTGAGAAGCTCCCTTAGAACACTGGGAAGGGCAGCGAAGCGAAGCAATCCAGCCAACGTTTGGCGTTGAGCCGGATTGCCATGTCGCCACACTCCCCGCGATGGCGGGAGATACGTTTTACTTCTCGACGTAGGCCGCCTCGAACAGGTTGTTGCCCAGCGGGATCTGCACGAAACCCTTCGCGTTCTTGCGGAACGCCACCGGATAGGGCGTCTCGTAGAGATACACGATCGGCGCGCTGTCGTTGTAGCGCTGCTGGATCTCCTTGTACTGCTCGGCGCGGGCCTTGAGGTCCGTCTCCTGCTGGCTCTTCTCGAAGAGCTCGTCGACCCGCTTGTCCTGCCAGTTGGAGTGCAGGGAGTGGATGTTCGGCCAGTAGGCGAAGTAGGAGGTGATCTGGCTGGGATCGGAGATGTCGTTCGTCCAGGCGGAGGTCCGCATGGCGAAGTTCTCCTCGCGGTAGCGCGCCGTCCGGGTCGCGTTGTCGACCTGGTCGATGCGCAGCTTCACGCCGACCTGGCCCCACATCTGCTGCACGGCGGCGAGGTCGTTGGCGTCGTCGCCATTGCCGGAAAGCGAGTAGATGGAAGTCTCGAAGCCGTTCGGGAACCCGGCCTCCGCCAGCATCGCCTTGGCCTTGGCGACGTCGTACTTGTAGAGGTCCTGCCCCACGAAGAGCGGGGTCGTGGACGACATGTAGGAGCGCATCGGCTTGCCGAGGCCCAGCGTGGTGATCTGGATGATCGCGTCCTTGTTCACCGCGTAGTTGAGGGCCTGCCGCACCTTCACATTGGAGAGCGGATTGGGCTTGCCGTCCTTGAACTTCTCGCCCGCGTAGAAGGTGAGATAGCGCACGCGCGTGGACGGCCACAGCTCCATTCGGAGGTTGGCGTCCGCCTGCAGTTCCTTCACCCGGGCATAGGGGATGTACTCCGCCCCGTCGATCTCACCAGCCTTCAGTTTGAGGAGGCGGGTGGCGTCGTCAGGGATGATCTGGAACTCGAGTTCGTCAAGGTAGGGCAGCGCCTTCCCGTCCTCGCCGTTCTTCCAGTAGTAGGGGTTGCGCTTCAGCGTCATCGAGACGCCGCGCTTCCAGGCGGTCATCATGAACGGGCCGGTGCCGATCGGCTTCTCGGCGAAGGCCTTGGCCTTGTCTTCCGGAGTGGCGCCAGCCGAGGCCTCGAACTGCTTCTGCGGCAGGATCGCGCTGTTGAAGGTGGCGAGCGCGGGCACCAGCGTCGGATCGGGGTTCTTGAGCTTCAGGACCACGCTGTCCGGCCCGGCGACAGTCACCGAGTCGATCGAGGCCAGCGAGGAGGACCAGGCGCCGGCCTTGGGGTCCCGCGCGCGGTCCAGCGACCACTTCACGTCTTCGGCCGTCATCGGCGCGCCGTCGGCGAACTTCACGCCCTGGCGCAGGGTCAGGGTCAACGACTTGCCGTCGTCCGACGTCTCCCATTTCGTCGCGAGGCCCGGCTGAACGCCGACGCCATCAGCCGTGGGAGCGAGCAGCGTGTCGTAGAGGTTCGTCAGGACCCAGATGTCGACGTTCGCGTCGTTCAGGACGGGGTCCAGGAACAGGCTGTCGGCGTAGCGGGCGTAGACCATCTTGCCGCCCCGCGTGGCCGCGTCGGCATGGGACGGCAATTGGATCATGCCGGTGGCCACGGCGAGCGCCGCGAGGCTCACCTTCAGGAAAGTCCGTCTCATCTTTTTCTCCCCTCCGACTTCACGCCGTGCTGAATTGTGTCCTAGGATGCTAGAGGGGTCTTCCCCGACGCGTCAACCATGTCATCGCAATTTGGCGCATCGAAGGATCTCTCACCCATGAACCGCACAGTCATTGTGCTAACTGCCTAGAACAGATGCCGGCTGCCTCTCTTCTCAGCGATCTCGCTACGGCGCTCGACAGAAGCCTCCCGGTTCCCCTCAGCGTGCAGCTGAAGGGGCTCATCGAGTATGGCATCGTCTGCGGAGAGTTGCCCCCCGGCACGCGCCTGCCTTCGGTGCGGGACCTGGCGGAGGCGGGCGGGATCGCGCCCATGACGGCGGTGTCCGTATATCGCGAATTGCAGCAGGGCGGCCTCATCGTGACGCGCCAGGGCGCCGGCACCTATGTCGCCGACGGTCGGCACGCCGCATCCGCCGGCGCGCTCGCCCGGGTCCAGGCGCACCTCGACTCCGCGCTCGCCGAAGCCGAGAGCGCCGGGATCTCCAGCCAGCAGGTGACTTCGCTCCTGAGCGCCCGCATCGGCCGCAGCCGCGCTCGGGAAGGCCGGCCGGTCCGGCTTGTCATGCTGGGCGTCTTCGCCGACGCCACCCGGGCCTACGCGCAGGAGATCGCCCGCCAGCTCAAGGCCGGCGACAGCATCGAGCCCACCACCTTCGATCACCTGCGCGCGGCGCCCCACGCCATTCCCGAGGCCGATCTCTTCGTCACGCTCGCCAATCGCAAGCAGGAGGCCGAGGAGCTCGTCGCCGACCGCGCGCCGGTGACCAGCGTCAGCTTCATGCCGTCGGAAAAGACCCGCTCGCTCCTGGCCACGGTGGATCCGCTGGCGCGCATGGGCCTCGTCTCGGTGTTCCCCGAGTTCCTGGCGTTGATGAAACCCGGCGTGATGCGGTTCGCCCCGCACGTGCCCAGCGTCACCGGCATCGTGGCGGACGACCCCGGCCTCCCCGCCTTTCTCCAGCGTGTCGATGTGGTGGTCTACGCCACGGGCGCGGAAATGGCGCTGAAGGCGGCCGGGGCGATTACCGGCGCCATCGAATACCGGCACGTGCCGGATCCTCATGCGGTGCAGGGCCACCTGCTTCCGCTCGTCGAAACGATCCGCAGCGGCGCCGGCGCGCCCGCACTGGCAAGGGAGGAGATCCGATGAGGATCAGCGAGATGAACTGGATGCAGGTCGAGGAGTACCTGAAGCGCGACGACCGCGCCGTGGTGCCGCTCGGCTCGACCGAACAGCACGCCTATCTCAGCCTCTCCGTCGACTCCATCCTCTCGGAGAAGGTGGCGCTCGACGCCGCCGAGCCGCTCGGGGTGCCGGTGTTCCCCGTGCAGGCCTACGGCATCACGCCCTATTTCATGGCCTTCCCAGGCAGCGTGTCGCTGAAGCTCTCGACCTACTCGGCCGTCATCGAGGACATCCTCGATAGCCTCTATGCGGCTGGCTTCCGCAAGATCCTGCTGTGCAACGGCCATGGTGGCAACTCGCCTGCCCAGACCGTGGGGGTGGAGTGGATGGGCGACCATCCCGGCGCGGCCGTCCGTTTCCACAACTGGTGGAACGCGCCGAAGACCTTCGCCAAGGTGCAGGAGATCGACAAAGTCGCCAGCCACGCCTCGTGGATGGAGAACTTCCCCTGGACGCGCCTGCCCAACATTCGCGGGCCCGAGCAGCAGAAGCCCATGACGGACCTCGAGCTGATGCGGCTCAAGGACCCCGCCGGGGTACGCCGGATGCTGGGCGACGGCAATTTCGGCGGGCTTTATCACCGCAGTGACGAGGACATGCTCGCCATCTGGGACATTGCGGTCGCCGAGACACGCGCACTCATCGAAGGGCCGTGGGCATGAGCGGCGTGCAAGGGCCGATCCTCGTCTGGGGCGCCGGCGCCATCGGCGGGACGGTGGGAGCCTACCTGGCGCGCGCCGGTCTGCCGGTCACCTTCGTCGAGAAGGACGCCGACCATGTCGCTGCGATCAACGCCCATGGGCTGAAGATCGAGGGGCCGATCGAGCAGTTCACGGTCCATGCCCCCGCCTTCACGCCCGACACCGTGCAGGGCGTCTTCGGCTGCATCATGCTGTGCGTGAAGGCCCACCACACGCGGGAGGCCGCCGAGCAGTTGAAGCCGCATCTGGCCGCGGACGGATACGTCGCCTCCTTCCAGAACGGGCTCAACGAGTTGCAGATCGCAGAGATCGTCGGCCGGGAGCGCACCGTGGGAGCATTCCTGAATTTCGGGGCCGACTACCTCTCCCCTGGCATTGTGCATTTCAGCGGCCGCGGCGCGGTGGTCCTGGGAGAACTCGATGGTGCGGCCACGCCCCGCGTCCAGGCCCTTCACGAGACGATGCAGCTCTTCGAGCCGAGAGCCGTGCTCACCGACAACATCATGGGCTATCTCTGGGGCAAGCTCGGCTATGGCGCGCTGCTGTTCGGCACGGCCCTGACCAATGCCTCGATTTGCGACGCGCTGGACGCGCGGGAGCCTCGGCCGCTGTTCCGCCGGATCGCCGGGGAGGCCACCGCCATCGCCGGTAAGCTCGGGATCAGGCCGCTCGGGTTCAACGGCTACGAGCCCGAGGCCTTCGCCCCAGGCGCTTCGGACGCCGCAGCCGACGCATCCTTCGCGGCCATGGTCGCTCACAACGCCACGTCGGCGAAAACGCATTCGGGCATCTGGCGCGATCTCGCGGTTCGCAAGCGCAAGACCGAGGCTGACGCGCAGCTCGGGCCGATCATCACCTTCGGTACGCAGGTGGGCGTTCCAACGCCGGCCACGCAAGGCATGATCGCCATGGTGCACGAGATCGAGGACGGCGCGCGGCCGCTCGCCTGGAAGAACCTGGACGAACTCGCCCGCTCGCTTCCCCCGCAGGCCTGAACGGGAGACGACGATGCAGATCACCTTTTCCGGGCGGAAGGCGCTGGTCACCGGGGCCGCGCACGGCATCGGACGCGCGATCGCCGTGGCTCTGGCCGCAGACGGGGCCGAGGTCGTGGGCGTGGACATCCTCGCCAGCGAACTCGCCGACATCGCCGCGGATCCTTCGAAGCGGATCACGCCCGCCGTGTGCGACCTCACGAAAAAGGCGGACATTCAAGCGCTCGTGCGTGAACACGGCCCATTCGATCTGCTCGTGCACAGCGCCGGCGGCGTCTGCGGCCAGGTGGGGCGGCCGCTGGAGGACATCCCGGAGGAAGATTGGGACGCCATTGTCTCGATCAACATGAAGTCCGCGTTTCTGCTGGCCCAGGCGGTCGCGCCGGGGATGAAGGCGAAAAGCCATGGGCGCATGGTGTTCATCTCGTCCGGCGCCGGGCTCGGCGTCAGCCTCACGGGCATCCAGGCCTACGCCTCCGCCAAGGCGGGCGAGATCGGGCTCACCCGCCAGCTCGGCCACGAGCTCGGGCAGTTCGGCATCACCGTGAATAGCGTAGCGCCGGGTTTCGTGCGCTCGAATCCCACGACCGAACGGCAGTGGGAGAGCTACGGCCCGGAGGGGCAGGCAGCGTTGCTGAACCGCGTCGCGATGCGCCGCCTGGGCAAGCCCGACGACATCGCGTCGGCTGTGATGTTCCTGCTCAGCGACAAGGCGAGCTGGATCACCGGCCAGACCCTGCCCGTGGATGGCGGCAAATGAGCCTTTCGGACGGACCTTTCGACACCGGCGCGATCGAGACGCGGCTCAAGGCGGCGATGCCGGAGCACATCGAGATCCTGAAGCAGTTCGTCGAGATCCCCAGCGTCTCCACCGACCCCGCCTACAAGGAGGGCATCGCGGCGGCGAGCCGCTTTGTGGCGGACCGCCTGCGGACCGCCGGCATGCACGAGGTGGAGATCCACCCCACCTCCGGGCATCCCGTGGTCACGGCCGCCTGGCGGGGCGCGCCTGGCGCGCCGACGGTGCTGGTCTACGGCCACTACGATGTGCAGCCGCCCGATCCGCTCGACGCCTGGCGCTCCCCACCCTTCAAGGCGGACATCCGGGACAAGCGGCTCTACGCCCGCGGCGCGGCGGACGACAAGGGCCCGATGCTGATCCCCATCGCGGTCGCCGAGGCCTTCATGCAGGCGGAAGGCCGGTTGCCGGTCAACCTCGTCTTCCTGTTCGAGGGCGAGGAGGAGGTGTCGAGCGCGCACCTCGAACCGTTCGTCGCCGCTCATCGCGATCTCCTCGCGGCCGATTTCGCTCTTTCCGCCGACGGCGCGCAATGGCGAGCGGACCTGCCGACGGTCATCGTCGGCAGCCGCGGCATCTGTGCGCTGGAGGTCACCGTGAGCGGTCCCGGCAAGGACCTTCATTCCGGCCGCCATGGCGGCGCGGTGGCCAATCCCATCCAGGCGCTGGTGAAGCTCCTCGCCGGGCTGCACCGGGACGATGGCTCGGTGGCGGTGGCGGGATTCTACGACGACCTCGATCCCGTGAGCGACGCCGAGAAGGCCGCCATCGCGGCGATCCCGTTCGACGAGGCCGCGTACCTCGCGGAAGTCGGGGCAAGCGAGGGCGCGGGAGAGGCGGGCTACACCCTTCTTCAGCGCAACTGGATTCGCCCCACGCTGGAGCTCAATGGCATCGTCGGCGGCTATACGGGCGCGGGCAAGAAAACGGTCATCCCGCAATCCGCCTCGGCCAAGATCACCTGCCGGCTGGTGCCTGGGCAGCAGCCGGACCGGATCATCGACGCCATTGCGGAGCACCTGAAGGCGAACGCCCCCAAGGGCGTGCAGGTGAGAGTCCATCGCGAGACCGGCGGCACGCCGGCTTCCGCGGTGCCGGAGGACCACCCGGCGCTGGCGCTCTCGGAGGACGTGCTGGAAAGCGTCCTCGGCCGCCGTCCGCTGCGGGTCCGCATGGGGGCCACGATCCCGATTGGCGACATTTTCAAGCGGGCGCTCGGGATCGACACCGTCTTCTTCTCGTTCGCGACCGTGGACGAGGACTACCACGCGCCCAACGAGTTCTTCCGCCTCTCGAGCTACGAGACCGGCATGGTGGCCTGGGCGCGATACCTGAGGCTGCTCGCAAACCGGTCGCTTCAGACGGGCTGAGACATCAGAAAACGAGAGGCCTGGACGGGTTCCGGGCCTCTTACAGCGAGTCGGGAGGAGCGCCGGTCAGCTCGCCGTCACACCCAGCCGGCGCAGGATGGCGTTCGCCGGTTTCGCGTAGTCGCCATCGAAGTGATGGCCGCCGTCGAGCTGGATCAGCTCGCCGCCCTTGAACTCCGGCGCGGTGCACGCGGTCTCCTTCTCGTCGACCAGCTCCTTGCCGACGATGCATTGCGTGCGTTCCAGCGGGAGCTGCTTCATCAGCGGCGCAAGCGGACGGTCTTTCTCGGCCGGAGCGCCGACGAAGCCGTCGACGGTGATCTCGAAATCGGCGTTGAGGCCGAGCGAGAGGAGCGAGACGAGCTTGACCTTGTCCCGCACCGCACGGGGCAAGGCCGGCCAGACGTCCGGCATGACGTCCGCCCCGAAGGAGAAGCCCACCAGGGCCAGCTTGTCGACGCCGAACTCGGCCGAATAATGCTGCAGCAGCACGCCGAAGTCCGCGCCGATCTGGGCGGGGCTCTTCTGGGACCAGAAGTAGCGCAGCGAGTCCACGCCGATCACCGCGATACCCCTTGCAGCGAGCTTTTCGCCGATCTGCTTGTCGATGTCGCGCCAGCCGCCGTCGCCGGAAACGATCAGGGCGAGCGCAGTCGCAACTCCCGGCGGCCGAATGATGGACACCGGCAGCTCGGAGAAGCCGCGCTCTCCCGTGCGGCCGAGCTGCAGGGCCTGCTCGACGAGCGCGTCGCGCACGGCCGCCTCGCCTTCCACCGAGACGAAATCAGATTGGGTGTTACCTGCCTGGAACTCCTCAATGCGACCGCGCTCGGTTTCGGGCGCGAGAACCCGCCAGCGGCCGGGCAGCGTGGCTTCCGGGCGCAGCTTGAAGAGGCCCGCCCCGGCCGCCTCCAGCGGCGGCTCGAAGCAGTAGGTGCGGTCCGAACGCAGCACGGGCTTGAATCCGACGCTGATCGCGCCCGCCAGCGTGTTGACGGGAGCCTGGGCGAGCGCCGCATAGGCAACCTCGGCGCCTTCGCCCGTGCCCGTGATGATCGGAAAGAAATAGTGGTCGATGCCGAGCTTGCGCTGCACTGCGCGCGCGACGTCCTTCAGGTCGTCGGCGATGTAGTGGCACTCGTCGTCCGCCGGCTCCTTGGCGAGGCGATCCCGGAAAGCCTGGAGATCGAAGGTGACCACGATCAGCCCGGCGCGCACGAGGGCGTCCCTGTCCGCCTGCGTGGCGGGGGCTTTCTGGTCGTCCGCCACCAGCATCACGAACCCACGCGGCGGCCGGCCGGAGAGGTTGATCTCCACGGGCCCGAAGTCCTCCACCTCGAGCGTGGTCGTCGTCATGACCGGCGTGGTCAGCGCCGACCACGCTCCGTGGCCCTGCAGCACCGCGCCGAGCGCGAGCGTCAGCAGCGAGAGCGCAATGGCGACGACGCGCATGGTCTTGCGTCTGGTCTTCATGATCTGCCTCCCCGGACAGCCGCTTTGGCGCTGCCCCCCGAAATCACGGATGTCACATCGATGAGCACCTGCGGCAGCGACCAGCCGCCGGGACAGGCGAGATAGCGGGGCTCCCAGACGGGCCTGTACTTCTCCTTGTAGGAGCGAAGCCCGTCGAAGCCGTAAAAGCGCTCGCCATTGCGAGCGACGAAGGCGGCGACCTTGTGCCAGCTCGGCGCGAGCCGGTGGGCCGAGAGGCCCGAAAGCGGCGCCATGCCCAGGTTGAACCAGCGATAGCCCCGCGCCCTGCCCTCCTGCATCAGGCTGACGAAGAGGAGGTCCATGACGCCGGTGACGCCCGGCCGATGCCGCATGAGATCAATCGTGATCTCCCCGCCCGGCTGGCCGTACCAGATATTGGCGAACGCCACGATCTGGTTGCCCCTGCGCACCACCGCGATGTCGAAGCGCGACAGGTAGCTCTCCGACCAGTAGCCGATGGAAAAGCCTTTCTCCCCGCTGCCGCGCTCCGCGAGCCATGCGTCGGAGATCTCTTTCAACTCCGGCAGATAAACCGGCACATCGGCCGCAGGGATGATCTCGAAGGCAAGGCCGTCGCGCTTGGCCCGGTTCAGGGCGTTGCGCCAGTCCCGGCCCGCCTTGCCCTCTGTCGAAAACGTCGTGAGATCGACGCGGGCTTCCTCGCCGAGCTTGATCAGCGACAGCCCGCCATCCAGGTAGAGCGGCAGGTAGGTGGGGCTCACCTGGTAGAACACCGGCCAGCCGGCATGGTGGTCGACCTGCTCGAGGAAGCGCCACATCAGGTCGGCGGCCCGCTCGGGGTTGCCGACGGGGTCGCCCATGGCGATCCAGCTCTTGCCGCGCACGGCGTACATGAGGAAAGCATCACCCTCCGGGTGGAAGAGGAAGCGCTTGTCCTCGAGGTAGGCAAGGTGCGCATCGGCCCGCGCCGCATGATCAAAGGCGGGCTCCAGCGCGGCCGGATCGGGGTGCTCGGCCTCCGCCGCAGCCGGGCTGTGGATCAAGGTGTAGAGCGAGATCGCAGCGCCCACGACGACGGCCGCGAGGCTGCCGCGCAGGAAGCGCGAGGCGTCATCGTGCCAGTCGAACTGCCACCAGAGTTGGTGGCTGTAGTCGACATCGCCGAAGGCGGCCATGCCGAGCCAGATGGTGCAGGCCATCACGAAGCCGATGGCGAGGATCCAGCGCGGCTCCAGGGGCTCCGCCATGATCCCGGCCTGCCGGTAGAACGCCTTGCGGTAGACGAGAAGAAGGCTGAGCACCGCGCCCAGCGTCAGCGCTTCCTCCCAGTCGAAGCCCTTTGCGAGCGACAGAACCATGCCGGCGCCGATGACCGCCACCGCGAGCGCCCACGCGCTGGCCAGGCGGCGCATGAGGCCGCGCGACAGCACCAGCAGCACCACGCCTGCGCAGCTCGCAACCAGATGCGAGATTTCGGTGAATGGCAGCGGCAGCAGGTGCTTCAGCGCCCGCATGCGCGTCCAGTCGTTCGGCAGCGCGCCGGAGGTGAGCAGCACCAGCCCGCCAATGAACGTCAGGGCGGCCAGGGCCATCGGAATGAAGGGCTGCGACACCTCCCTGGTGCGGCGCACGGCCATCGCGACACGGGTGTTGGACCTGCGCGCCTCGTGCAGCCCCAGCAGCGCCAATGAGGCCAGGAACGGCGTCAGCGTATAGGTGATCCGCCAGACCAGGGCGGCGGAGAGCAACCCGGCAGGGGGCACATCGGGACACGCCAGGAGCAGCGCAGCCTCGAAGGCGCCCAGCCCGGCGGGGACATGGCTAGCCACGGCGAGGAGGATGGCGGCGGCGAAGACGGCGGCGAAGGCGGGAAAACCGATCGCGGCCTCCGGAGGCAGGAGCACCCAGAGCGCCGCCGCCGAGGCGCAGACGTCGACGACGCCGAGCGCGACCTGGCAGAGAGACGCCCGCCAGCCCGGCAGCCGGACCTCGGCGACGCCACGGCCCAGCGTGCGCTCGCCCGTGCCCGACCAGGCCACATAGCCGAGCAGCGCGACGATGAAGCCGAGGCCCAGCAACCTGTTCCCCATGCCCGTCAGGTGATCGAGCGCAGCAAGGGACGCGGGATCCAATGCGGCGCTCAGGCCCGCGACCGCAGCCACGCCGACCCACAGCGTCACGCTGCTCACCGCTGTCAGTTTGGCGACTTCGGCGAAGGACAGCCCGGCCCCGCCATAGATGCGCCAGCGGATCGCGCCGGCCGTCACCAGGGGGAAGCCGAGCGCATGACCGACGGAGTAGCTGGTGAAAGCGCCGAGTGCGACCGTCTTCAGCGGCAACGGCTTGGTCGTCGCCACACGCGCCGCGAGCGCATCGTAGCCGATCAGCGTCACGTAGCTGACGGCGCTGAAGACGAGCGAGAGCACGACGAGGCGGAGCGGGGTCGCGGCGGCGCTGGACAGCACCTGGCCGACGTCGAGCCCGGAAGCGAGGTCGTGCAGCAGGAAAGCAATGCCCGCGATCACCGCGGCGATCAGCGCGAGCCCGAAAATCCTCGAAAGCCGGGATCCGGCCCCCGCGTCCTCGAGCGCCACGCTCTCATTGGCGGCCGGAGGCGGCAAAGCGTCGGAGGTCGGGACCGCGGTCACAAGATGAGCCGGCGCGTGGCCGAGGTCCGGCTCATGCGCCGGCGTCGGCGGGGCGGCCCTTTGCACGGAGTGAAACATCGATGGACTCGCGATCTCGTGCTCGTCGGGGTTGCAGTCGCCTATCTCAGGCGCGCAACGTGCCAGTGACGGTTGTGATGGCTCGGCTCAGTTCGCCGCAGGGACCGTTGTCGCGGCGGCAAGGATGCTCAGAGCGCGGGAGGACCAGTGGAGGGTTCGGCGCAGGGCGGATGCGATACGCCGGGCGCGGGCTGCGCCATGGGTCCCGCGAACATCTTCCAGGCAGTCCGGACAGTCGCCGGGATCTGGCTCTCCAGCACGGTTCCGCCGTTGACGCCGTCTCCGAGCGTCCCCTCGCCTTCTCCTGCCGAGCGGGATACATCGGGTGTTTCGCCGGGACCAACGAGGCCGCCCTCATCGCATGTGGCGAGCAGGCTCTCTCTGAAGTGAGCGATCCGCGGCGCCTCGGCCCTCGCGGAGGACGCGACGACGAGCGCCCCCGTGAGGAGGAGCAGGAACACGGAAAGGAGACGGTTCAGGATCGACAAGTTAGCATGCCAAAAGCTGGATGATCGCTGAGGAACCTCCGCGCCGCCCGCCGGTATTCAGGAGGGCATGCGGACGCGCTGCGCTGCTGACCTTTCGGATCAACGGATGCGATTCAGCACCATGCAACCTGAACCGGGCATTAATGGCTTGGGTGGGGAGACCTGCCGAAGTGAAGACGACGGCCAACGTCCAGCATGAAAGTCCTGAGCGCTTGTTTCACCGGCGGCTCTACCACCAGGACGATGACGATTGCGCTGGCGATCATGAGGCAGAACGCACCGGCGAGGCCGGCGAACTTGTTGACGCCCAGGGCGATCAACTCGCGCTCCGTGAAGGAGCCGACCACGTTGTGAATGAGATAAAGAGGGTAGGTCGCGAGACCGACGACTCGGATGGTGGGAGCGAGCCCTCCAACAAGAGCCAGGATGCGGCCGTTGAACGCGATCGATCCCGCGATCCCGGCAAAAGCGGCGACAAACACAAGCACGGGAACGATCGAAGGCCGATCGCTGGCGAAGCCGCGGCTCGCATGGAGGATTTCCAGGATCGCCCCAATGGCCAGCACCGCGGCGAGAAGGACACGAGAGCGCGTGACGCCCTGCTTGGTCATAGCCCAGAGCAACACGCCCAACGCAAAAAAGCAGCCATGCGGCAGCAGGGACAGCTCACCGGAACGATGGTCCGCCAGCGTGACGATCCAATCCGGAACCGGCAAGCTCGCCAGAACCCAATAGATCACACTCGCCACTCCGACAGCGCCCACGACACGTTCGACCAGCCTGAACCGGTCGAGAAGAAGCAGGACGAAGATGAGCGTGTAGAAACTGATCTCGATGCCGAGCGTCCAGTAGGCGCCATCGATCCAGGGACCGAAGGGAAACATGACCGCTGTCCGAAGAGTTTCGATGATCGCCTCGCGTGGCGCGAGAAGGTGGCCGGCCAGCACGACCAGAAGCGTGATGGCGCTGCAGATCCAGGCAGCCGGAAGCAGCCTCGTCGCCCGGCTCACCACGAACCGGTAGGGCGTGGAGCCCTCGGCGGAATAAGCGATCACGAATCCCGATATCACGAAGAAGATCTCAACCCCGATCCAGCCGAACCACGTGTAAGGCGCGAGGCTCTCGAAGGTGGCGGCATGGCCGAAGGCGTTGGACGTCGTGCTGAAGTCGGAAGCCCAGCTGTAGTAGGCGAGGTGAAACGAAACGACGCTCAGCGCAGCCATGAAACGTATGATATCGAGCCCCACGACCTGCTTGTGGCTATCGCTTTTTATGAGGTCGCGTGGTCTTGTCGATAATTTCACGTTTGCCAGCCGCTCCGGATCTCACATGGTTTTGATTGTCACATGGTATATCCAATAAATTGTAGTTGGTCGAACTTTAGCAATTAAGCTTAAGGTGCGCAAAATAAGCTTAGCGTCAGAAGCGCCTCGGGACCACTCGTCCCGACTTGTCCGAGGCCGTACGCCGCCACGAAATCGCCGATGCAGGTCTGATCCGGCTGGCTCGCCACAACCCGGGACACGTTCGATCCCGGCTCGAGACATGCTTCCCCGATCAACCGTTCGCTGACACACTCTGCCGCCTGGGTTGAACCGGCGTCCTGGAGCATCCCTGACGTCGACGGCCGGACAGGCCGGTTCAGAGTGATCGACCCAGATGCCCCATCTCCGTCTCGTCCCGGCCATTGGTTCCAACGGGGCCGTGCTGATCCTGGGCGTCACCCAGATCCTGGGCTACGGCACGCTGTACTACAGCTTCGGAATCCTCGCAGCCGACATGGCGGCCACGCTGGGCTGGTCCACGCCATCGGTGTTCGGCGCTTTCTCCGCGGCGCTTCTGGCGGGCGGCTTCGTCGCTCCGGAGGTGGGGCGGCGGATGGACCGGCAGGGCGCGCCGATGATGATGGCCGCAGGGTCAGCGATGGCGGCCGCCTCTCTCCTGGTGCTCGGGATGAGCAACGGCCCGGTCGGGTTCATCGCAGGCCTTGTCTTGATCCAGATCGCGTCTTCGCTGGTGCTGTACGACGCGGCTTTCGCCTGCCTGGTTCAACTCGGCGGTCTTGAAGCAGGGCGTCGCATCACGCATCTGACCCTGATCGCCGGCTTCGCCTCCACCCTCTTCTGGCCCCTCACCAGTTGGCTCCACACCGTTCTGGCGTGGCAGACCGTGCTCTTCCTGTTCGCGGCCGTGAACGTCGCCGTCTGCCTGCCGCTCCATCTGCTGCTGCGCCGCGTCCGGTCGACAGAGATGATGCACCTCGAGGCGAGAGCGCCCGATGCGGGCGCCGTGCAAGCTGAGCACCATCCTCTCCCGCCGACCCTTCAGCGCAAGGCGATCATTCTCGTGTCGCTGGGTTTTGCGCTCGGCGGCTTCGTGAACTCGGCCGTGCTGGCGCAAATGGTCCCGCTTCTCACGGCGCTTGGCCTCGGGGGATCGTCCGTCCTGGTGTCGACCTTGTTCGGGCCAAGCCAGGTTCTGATCCGGCTCGTCAACATGACGCTGGGCCGATCCCACCATCCCATCGCCCCTGCCCTGCTTTCTGCGGCGCTGCTTCCCGCCGCCCTGGCCCTTATCCTGCTTCCCTGGAGCGGGGTGGTGGGCGCCTGCGTCTTCGCCATCGTCCTGGGGTGCGGATCGGGGCTCAAGAGCATCGTGCAGGGCACCCTGCCGCTCGCCCTGTTCGGCCGCCTCGCCTACGCCGAGAGGCTCGGGCGAATCGCGTCCGTCAGGCTGGTGCTGACGTCCGTCGCTCCTTTCGTGCTGGCCTGGCTGATCGAGGTCGCCGGCCCACGCTTCGCCCTCGCGATACTGGCCGCCATCGGCCTGGCGGGCGTCGGCGCTCTTGTCCAGGTCGCCCGCATGCAGGCGGGGGTCATGCAGGGAGTTGGACGAGGTCTGTCCGGCGGCGTCTCGAAAGCGGAGCGCAAGCCGTCCTAGAGTGGGGCTCCCCATGGAGAGCCGGCATGGTCAATCCCAACGACGTGTTCCTGTGGCCCGCCATCATGGCGCAGGAGTGGGCGCGCGTCTTCCAACTGGCGAGCGGCCATGGCTCTTTTACCGCTGGCGGCGCGCCCGGCTCGGCGGACCTGCCTGCGCATCCCGAGCCCGAGTTCGCTTCGCCGAACCAGGTGGTCCTGGAACTCGCGCTATTGACCCTCCGGCGCTTTTCCTCTCTGGGAACCGCGGCGCCCACGCTGATCTGCGCGCCTTATGCCCTTCACGGGGCCACTGTCGCCGACTTCGCCGAGGGCCACAGCGTGGTCCAGGCTTTACTGGAGAGCGGCGTCGAGGGCGTCCACCTCGCACAGTGGCGCAGCGCCACGCAAACCATGCGCTTCATGACCGTCGACTCCCTGCTCGGCGATCTCAATGTGGCGGTTGATGACCTGGGGGGCAGGGTCAACCTGGTCGGGCTGTGCCAGGGGGGGTGGCTGAGCGTGCTGTTCGCCGCACGCTTTCCGGCCAAGGTCGCGCGCCTCGTGGCCGTGGGCTCGCCCCTCGACGTCTCGGGGGAAGCTTCCAGCCTTTCAGCGAACGCCTCGTCGACCCCGCTTTCCGTGTTCGAGCAGTTCGTCGAGGACGGCGACGGGCTCGTTCTTGGCGCCGACATGCTGCAGCGCTGGGCGTCGGCCGGCAGGAGCACGGGCGCAGACGAGATCCTGATGCTCCCCGCCACGACCTCGATCGAATTCGCGGAGCAGCTGAAAGAGCGATTCGATCGTTGGTTCAATGCCACAATGAACCTGCCGGGGGCGTACTACCTCCAGGTGGTCGAATGGCTCTACAAGGAAAACCGGCTGGCCCATGGCGCAATGCCCGCGCTGGGGAGGTTGGCTCCCCTTGGTGCGATCACCGCGCCGGTCACTCTTCTGGCGGCGACAAACGACGAGCTCGTCCCTCCGGCGCAGATGTTCGCGTCCGCCGTCGAATTCACCTCGAGCCCGTCGAGAGTGACCATCGAGGCGCCTGGCCCGCATCTCGGGCTGTTCATGGGCCGCAGGACGCTCGCCGGCTTCTGGCCGACGATCGCCAAAAGGCTTCAGGAGCCGATCCACAGCGGGCGCTCGAAACGGCGGGCCGGGCTGGCTCGGTGAGGTAGAACCAGGTGGCGTGCGCGACACGCACCGCTTTCTGAAACGGCATCCCCGCACCGGAGATGCCGGATTTCAGATGAGCGCCGACGGTTCGGCGTCGGCCTGCTCTAGGCGGCCTAGTCTAGGCGGACTGCGCCCGCCAGCCGGGCCGGTCAGATCGTCAAAGGCACCCCCATCAGGGCGATTCCCATGTCGAGAGCCGTCAGCAGGGCCGCAGCGCATGCCAGCGCAGGACTGGCTCCTTCCCCTCGCCAGGCGTGGGAGTCGAGGTCCCGGTCGTCGGCCGCAAACGATGCGTGGTGGCGGCCGGCGGCATCGCGCCACATCAAGTAGACAAAGCCCGGAATGAGCTGCTCGATGATATGGAGGATACGCTCCGCGCAGCGCGTGAGCGGCGGCGGCTGACCCGGCGGCAATGTGCCGGAGGTAAAGGTACGCCACAGGGCCCATTCTATCTCGATGTCTGGACCGGATGCTCGTTCAACCTGATCTTTTAAACTTGTATAAAACTGCGTCATTACTTCTCCCAAAGCTTGACAATGTCGAAGTAGTCTTTTTGCTTTTCGCCTCCGCCGGGACTCCTCAAATCGTTTTGAGCGGTACCGGACCATTGTCGAAACCGTACGCGTTAACCTAACACTTTTCAAGCGGATGAGTTGCAATGAACAATGGCGCAACACGAGCTCCGCCGAAGCCTTTGTCCCAACCACGGCTTTACGGAACGACTCCGTTCGGTAACGTCCCTGCAAAGGACGCAATCGCGCCTGCCGAAGTGAGCCAGACGAGTTCGCGCGACTGACCCGCGACAATGTGCCTCAGGGCCCGCCTGAGGTGCCGGGCCCTGTGCGGATGGCCCATCAGGTAGCCGTGCAAGGCTATTCCCATGACGAGCGGCCTGTCTTTCGAGTCGGCGACCATCTCGTCGAAAGCATCGACGATCATGTCCGCAAACTCGTCCCCCTCCCTCTTGCGGCCGACGATCTGGGGAATGTCGTTCAACTCCTGCGGGTATGGAATGGACAGAATGCGCCCGCCTCCGCGGGTCCTCATCCAGATCGGCTGTTCGTCATGGCACCAATCCAGAAGATAGCGGTAACCCGCCTCCGACAGCAGGTCCGGGGTGATCGCGCTCTGCGAGATCCAGGGGCCGAGCCAGCCCGTCGGCGGCTTTCCCTCGTGTTGCGTCAGGACGCGCGTGGCCTCGTCGATCAGCGCGCGTTCGCCTTCTTCGTCGAGAACTCCTTGCCGCTCGCTGTTGGTGCGTCCGTGCCCGACGATCTCGTCGCCGCGCGCCCGGAAGGCCGCGACCAGCTCAGGGGCGTAGTCGTACATGGCGCTGTTGACGAGCAGCGAGCAGGGCAGCTGAAGCTCCTCGAACATCCGCAGCAGCCTCCAGGCCCCGATCCGGTTGCCGTAGTCGCGCCAGGCGTAGTTGAGGACGTCCGGCTGGGGACCGCCGGGCGCGAGTTCCGCGCCGAGGCCCTCGCCGAAAGAGAAGTGCTCCAGATTGAGCGCGAGATACACAGCCAGCCGGCGTCCCTCCGGCCACGCGTAATCCGCGCGCTGAGGCAGCGGGTGATAGTCGTAACGCTCGTGATGCCGCATGGGCCCGTCCCGGTCAGGCTGGAAAGCGGCAAGCGTTGGCAGAGCCGTACCCTGCGCGCAAGCGTCCGGATTCCATGTTAGGGGTTGGCTGGCCCGGAGATACGGGCCACGTTCCATCCCCGAAGGGTCGCCGGGTTCTGACATGCGTCGCTTTTCCAGGATCGCCTTCGTCACGAGCGATACGCCCGAAGCTCACGCCGCCGGCGAGCAGCTGAGCCAGGCCTATGGCGACGTCGCTCCCGAGGCCGCCGATTGCATCGTCGCGCTCGGCGGCGACGGCCTGATGCTGCAGACCTTGCATCGCTTCATGGGGACGGGGAAACCGATCTACGGCATGAACCGGGGGTCAGTCGGCTTCCTCATGAACGAGTACCATTCCGACGGATTGCTCGACCGGCTCGACCGGGCGGAGCGCAGCGTCGTGCACCCCCTGCTGATGGTCGCCACCGACGCCACCGGCGCGGCGCACACCGCCCGCGCCATCAACGAGGTGTCGCTGCTGAGGCAGACCTACCAGGCCGCCAAACTGCGTATCGCCATCGACGGCAAGACCCGCCTGGCCGAGCTCATCGCCGACGGATTGCTCGTGTCCACCCCCGCCGGCTCGACCGCTTACAACCTGTCCGCCGATGGACCGATCCTGCCTCTGGATTCCCCGCTGCTGGCGCTGACCCCGATTTCGGCATTCCGCCCCCGCCGCTGGCGCGGAGCACTCCTGCCGGATCGGACGCGCGTCTCCATCGAGGTGCTGGAAGGGGAAAAGCGCCCCGTGAGCGCGGTGGCGGACCATTACGAGTATCGCTCGGTCCGCCGGGTCGACATCGCCATGGACCGGGCGGTCGATCTCGTGATGCTGCACGATCCCGGCCACAGCCTGGAAGAACGCATCCTGCTGGAACAGTTCGGCTATTGACGGTCAGCTCCGCGGCAGTCGGCGGTGCTCGTCGATTGCGCGAAGAGGCTAGGCCGCCGCTGACCGCCGCCGCCGTTCCGGGTCGAAATCCGATGCCGACGGCACGCCCGACCAGTCGCCTTCGATGACCGGGGCCGGCCGCAGAACCTCGAGCACGGCTTGGCCCAGCTGGGGCGATGGTACGGTCAGCAAGGCCGACGCGATTGCATTTTCCAGCAGCGCGGCGATGGCCGCCGGGGACGGGCGGGCGGCAGGGACCTGCGCAGGATCGGCCGGCCGAAGGTCCCGAGGATCAAGAATGGTGACCGTGGGAGCCTGCGCCATCGAAGCCGCTTCCGAAGGCGCGTCCCAATCCGCTTCCCAAGGCGCTTCTATTGCCGGATGAGCGGCGTCCGGCTGGAATGTGGCCCGCTCAGCCGCGAGGGATGGGGCCGGCATCGGTCCGGCGGGCTCTTTCAAGCCAGCCTCTTCAGCCGCATCTGGACTGGGTGCGGCGGCCAGCGGCATCCCCGCGACCCTTCTCGCCACGTCGAGCAGGTCGGAAAACCGCATGGCGCTGCGGCCCTGGGAATCGGCCCGGACGATGATCTCGACCTCCTCTTCGGCGGGCGCCGCCGCCGTCAGCGGGGCCGCGGACGCCACCTGCGGCGCAGGTTCGACTTCGAGCCGGTGGAGCGGCGCGGGGTCTGTCTCCTTCGGCTTCGGCAGCGCCATTGTGCGGTCGAGCAGCAGTGGGGCGCTCTGGTCGTGATGGTTCAACAGCTGGCCCTGGCCGAACAGCAAAGTATCGGCGGTGCGCCTGGCTTCCTCGCGGGCAAGCTGGACGTCGAGACGCCGCAGCGCCACGGCCAGTGAATCCTCGGGATGAAGACCGCCGCGCAGGCTGGCCTTCAGCACCTCGCCGAGGATTCGTCTTCCATTGAGCGCCTGCTCGATGCGGCCGGCATGGTCGGGTGAAGGCAAGGTCCGGCGTGCGTCGAGGGCCGCCACGAAAACGGGCGCAGCCGCGGGCGGCAGGCCGATCTTCCGGCACAACGCCAGGAACCCGCCTCCCTTCCGCTCGGCGCACAAAGCAGCGACGCGCGCCGCCGGCATTCGCCCGAGATCGGCCAGCGCCTCATGGAAAAGCGCGATGCGGCCACAGATGACGACGCGCAAGAGCAGGGAGGTCGTGAGTAGCGAGGTCGCTCTGAGATGCTGCGCGAATTCTGCGAGGTCGTCCGGTTCCAGCGCGCCTGCGATCTCCAGGGCGGCGGCTTCCTGCGCTTCCCGAAGCGCCCTCTCGCGAGGCTCGCTCGAAGGTGCGAAGGACAGGAAACGAGCGACCATGAGGCTGAACCGCGCCTTGAAGGGCAGGTCCGGGCGCGCCAGAAGCGTCTGCATCACCGCAGGGTCCGAACCAAACCGATCCGCCATCCTGGTCAGCGAAAAATCGGGAATGGCGATGTCGCGGCGCGCCGCCAGCACTGAGATGGCCGGCGGTTCGCCGACCTCGGCGATTGCGGCGGCGACAGGACCGCTGAGGACGGCCCTGCGCGCAATAGCGCTCTGGATCTGCTCCGGGCGCGTGGCCACGAGATCGACGAGGTCGCCGTCGGTCAGCAGTGGCGAGCGCTCCGCGACGAGCGTAGCGATCTCCACCTCGTCGGCCGCGAGGCTCAGGATCAGGTGGCGCGGCGCGTCGGGATGCGCTGAGAGTACCTCGGCGAGCGCTCGCCTGACGCACGGTTCGGGATCGTCGAGCGCCAGCGTCATGGCTGCGACGGCGTCCGCCCGTTCGGCTCGGCTCAGCTCGGTGCTGAAATACCCCCGCGCAAGGGCCGCGGTCGCTCCGGCCCTGGCTTGCGGCGGCGCGGTTTGGACCCAGGCGAGAAAGCGTTTCACGAGCATGGCGTCAGTCCGTCCGCGAAGCTGGCTTGAAGTAGGCGTTGAGGTCGAGCGGCGCGCGCGGTGTCCGGGTTTTCGGGTCAGCCGGCCCGGCATTGGCCGATGCAACCTGCGGCGCGGCCCTGGCCTGGCTTGAAGCCGGAAGGGACGCCACACGTCCCTGCGGCGAAAGCCCGAGCTGAGCGAGGCCGGGCCGCGTGAAGCTGGGTGCGAGAGCCGCCACCTGTGTGGAGGCGGTCCGCACCGATGCGCCGAATTCAACCGGGCGCTCCGGCGGCAGCGGCACGTTGGCGGGCAGGCCGCGGAAGGTCTGCGGGGTTCCTGAGTTCGAGGCTCCAGCGTCCGTCGACGCGCTCGCCGACCGGGGAAAAAATCGCTTGGCGTCCTCGTCCACCGCCCGCGCGGGCATGCCGGACCACAGTTTCTGCACCGTCTGGTTCATCGGACCGCGCTGGCCCTCCGTCCGGAAGAGTCCGTGCATCGCCGGCCCATCGGCATGGGCGTAGGCGGGAACCGTCGTCGAAGGCGTCCCTGACAGCCAGGTCGACGGATCGCTCGACAGCCGGGGGACATTGGGGACAGCCGCCCCGGCGCTGTCGCTCACCAGCGCCTTGTAGACCTCGGCCACCGTTCGGGGCTTCCCGCTCGCCTTGTCGTAGAAGATCGCGCGGTTGGAGCCCGCCTGGTCGGGAAACAACGCTGCGGCGTTCGCGTCCGGGCGGGATGACGCTTCGCGGATCAGATCGGCAGCACCGCCTGCACCCATGAAGTGCGCCGCGTAGAGCTCGCCGTCCGTCGGCTGGCGACCGAGAGCGCCGGCAAGCGTCTGGCTGTTGCGCCGCGTGAATTCGCCCGCCATCACCGCCGCGGTGGACGGGTCGTTGCGCAGCTGCAGGATCTCGGCCTTCAACGAGGGGTCGGCGACATCGTAGCGTCCGTTCTGGGCGTTGATGGCCTGGGCGTATTCCCCCAGGCCGTGCTCGCCCCCCTTGCCCTTCACCATGCCCAGCCAGGTTTGCTCGATGAACTGGAACAGCCCGGACGCCGACGAGGATTTGGCCTTCGCCGAGGGATCGAGGGACGATTCCCGGCGGGCGGTCTTCAGGAGGTATTCGAAATCAGCACCCGATTTCGCCGATCCGTCCCGGATGGCGTCGACCACCGGCGCTGGCGCGGAGCCGGCGGCCTGGCTGGCCGTCCGAGCATCCGCCGGCGCCGGCAGGGAGGTGAAGAGGAACATGACGTCTCCAGAAGCCCTGTCTGGGCCGGTTCCGGACGCCGCTGGGCGCCGCGTCCGAACGGCTTTCGGTTTGCTGGGCAGTCTGGATATTCATGGTAAATGAAGCGTGAAGACGCCGGGACCGCAGGTGCGAGACTCCTGGACGCGAGGATCTCTGGTTGCAACTGAAGGGGAACGGCATGGTGGGAAGGTCGGCCAACGAGGCTGGGCGGCACCAGCGCGGCGGGCTGTGGTTCGAGGATTTCACCGTCGGCGACCTCATGTCTCACCGGCTCACCCGCACGGTGACGCAGATGGACAACATGTTGTTCTCCAACATGACGCTGAACCCGCAACCCCTTCACATCGACGCTCATTTCTGCGCGACCGAGACGGAATGGGGCAAGCCGCTGATGAACTCGCTCTTCACGCTGGGGCTGATGATCGGCATCTCCGTGAACGACCTCACGGTCGGCACCACCATCGCGAATCTCGGCATGACCGACGTGAAGTTTCCTGCTCCCCTCTTCGAGGGCGACACTGTGAACTGCACCACCGAGATCGTGGGCAAGCGGGAATCGAAGTCGCGGCCGAATGCGGGAATCGTCGAGTTTCATCACCGCGCCTACAATCAGGACCGGACGCTCGTGGCGGAATGCCGTCGCCAAGCCTTCATGTTGAAGCGGCCAAACTGACGCTGGAGTTGAAGTTGATTCTCAACTTCAACCTAAGGTTGTAATGCCCTGACGGGACTCACCCATGCGCTCCCTGCTCTTCGTGCCCGGCGACAGCGCCCGCAAGCTCGAGAAGGCCTACGACAGCGGGGCGGACGCCCTGCTCATCGATCTCGAGGATTCGGTGGCTGCGGGCGCCAAAAAGCAGGCCCGCGAGAGCGCCGCCGCGTTCCTGAGGGAACGCGCGGGCCGGGAAGGACCGCTGCTGCTGGTGCGCGTCAACGCGCTCGACAGCAAGCTCTGCGATGCCGACCTGGATGCGGTGATGCCCGCCGGCCCAGCCGGAATCATGTTGCCAAAGGCCGCCGGCGGCATGGACGTGCAGCATCTCGCCGCCAAGCTCGCGGTGCGGGAAGCCGAGTGCGGCCTGCCCGACGGGGGGACTTTCATCGTCCCGATCGCGACGGAAACCGCCCTTTCGCTGTTTCATATGGGCAGCTATCGGGGCGCCAGCCACCGTCTCGCAGCGCTGACCTGGGGCGCGGAAGATCTCTCGGCTGACATTGGCGCCGAAACGAACACGATGTCGGACGGCCAGTTCCTGGACCCTTATCGCCTGGCCCGCACGCTCACTCTGCTGGCCGCATCGGCAGCCGAGGTGGCGGCGATCGACACCATTCACGGCGCCTTTCGCGACGAGGCTGGTCTCCGGCAAAGTTGCGAGAACGCGCGCCGGGACGGCTTCACGGGCAAAATGGCGATCCATCCGGGGCAAGTTCCGGTCATCAACGCCGTTTTCACGCCCTCCCCGGAAGCCGTGAGCCACGCGCGCAGCGTCGTGGCGGCCTTCGCAGAGAACATGGGCGCGGGAGTGATCGGGCTCGATGGCGAAATGCTCGACCGGCCGCACCTTCGTCGGGCCGAGCGCGTGCTGGCGCGGACAAAGCCGCGCTGAGGGCCGATCTGCGCCGCAGGCCCGCCGCGGGAGGGATCCAAATGCCACAGGGGGGATTAACTCCGGCGGTGCGTTTCATCTTGTGTTAAGGTGGACGTCACCGACAAGCGTCAGGTGCTGCGCTTGCGCCCTTCGGGTGTGCAGGCAGCCGCGCCTCTCGGATCTCAAGAAAAAGGAGAGCTGCCCTGTCCACGCGCACCATGAACCCCGCCGAGGCGCAGCAACGAGCTGCCCGCCGAGTGGAAGTCGCCGAACGCAGGAGCCGCGAAGCGACCCAGCGGATCGAAGAGCAGCGGAAGGCCGAGGTTTACGAAGCTGCCAAGATGAAGCGCCTGCGCGAGCTGCGGCTTGCCCGCGACGCCGCTTTGGCCGAGGAAGCGGCGGCCGCCCCTCCCCCCGCCCCGAAATCCCGCGCGAAGAAAGCCGCGCCTAAAGCAGGCGAATAACCGCAAGGTCGAAAAGATTTGGCGGCGCGCGCCGCGAATGCCGCGCGCGCCGCCTCGATCCGGCTAGCGCGTGATCGTGCGGTTGCGTCCGGCGATCATTCCCCAGACCACGAGCACGATAATCGCTCCGACCACCGCTCCGATGAGCCCCGCGCCTTCGCCAACGCGGTACCATCCGATCGCCTGGCCGAGATAGGTGGCGACGAACGCTCCCACGATCCCCAGAATGGCCGTGAGAATGAAGCCCGAAGGCTCGTTGTCACCCGGCATGATGAACTTGGCGATCACACCCGCCACGAACCCGATGATGATCGTCCACAGAATTCCCATCGTCTGACCCTCTCTGAAGCCCCGATGACAACGAAGCAGGGGCCGGGAACGTTCAATGGCTCGAGCGGGAAACATTGAAGGTCCGGCTCAGTCGCTCGTCTGGCTTGCCAACTCCTGGACGACAGCGCCTGCGGAACCAATCGTGCCGCCTGCTGTTGGGCTTCCTTAACCAAGGAGGGTCAACATGAGCCGAGGATTTCCGTCCATGACCGCGCTGCTGGGTCTCCTGGCGGTGGCGGGTTTCCAGAACCGGGACAAACTGGCCGAAATGTTCGGCAACGCCCAGCGCGACGGCGGTTCCGATCCGCAGCGGGCGGGGATGCCGACCGGCATGCCGGGCTCCGACGTCCAGCATGGTGGGATCGGCCAGAGCGGCGCCGGCCAGCAGAGCGGCGGCCTCGGCGGTGTCCTTGGCGGCCTGGCGGGAGCCGGCGGCCTCGGCTCGCTCCTGAGTGGCCTGGGCGGCTCCGGCGTTCCGAGCAATCCCAACAGTTTCCTCAGCGGCGGTCTCAACGAACTGATGGAGCGGTTCCGGGAAACCGGCCACCAGGACGCAGCGCAGTCCTGGGTCGGCACGGGGCCTAACCGCGAGATCGCGCCGAACGAACTGGAGCAGGCGATCGGACCCGACGTGATCAACTCGCTCACGGAGAAGACCGGTTTATCGCGAGAAGAGCTGCTCTCGCGGCTTTCAACCGAACTCCCGCGCGCCGTGGACCAGTATACCCCTGGCGGAAAGCTGCCGGGTAACGCCTGATCCCATCCAAGTTGTGCTAATGTCGAGGAGCCCTGGAGCACGTTCCAGGGCTTCTCCTTCGTCAGCACGCGCGATTGGGCCCCGGTGAACTCCTCAGCTCGGCCGCACGAGCGAGAACAGTTCGGTCACGACCGCGTAGTCATGGTAGCCGCAGCGCGCGATGGGCTTGGCCCCGGCGGTATCGAAGCGGCCATCCTTGATGAACCGGTCGTCGATATAGACCCCGACGACATGGCCGAGCACGAGATGGGCCTGCAACAGCTCGCCGTCCGAGGTCTTCAGGCGGACCACCTCCACGAGTCGGCACTCCAGGGCCGCAGCGACGCCCTTGATCCGGGGCGGCTTCACCAGCCGCGAGGGCTCCTGCTCCAGACCGGCATGCGCGAATTCGCTGACGCCGCGAGGCAACGGCGCGGAGCTCGCATTCATGGCGTCCCTGAAGTCCCAGGTCGCGAGATTACAGACGAACTCCCGCGTCTCCTCGATGAAGGCCACGGAATCCTTGTAGCCCTCCGACGAGAAGCCGACGATCGGCGGGCGCGACGAGAAGGCGTTGAAGAACGAATAGGGTGCGAGGTTCACCCGGCCCTGGGAATCCAGCGAGCTGATCCAGCCTACAGGGCGCGGGGCCACGATCGCCTTCATGGGATCGTGCGGCAATCCGTGGTCGTAGCGAACCGTGTCGTAGAACAAGCGTCGCTCTCCCCTGTCAGCCGCGCCAGTGCGTGACGATGTCCGCCATCACGGGCCTCACCCGGTCTTCCGGGGGCGTCCCATGGCCGATGTGGATGAACCCGGCGATCTTCTCATGCGGGCTCAGGCCGAAGCGATCAAGGAAGGCGCGGTCATAGGCCGGCCATTCCGTGAGCCAGGCGGTGACGAACCCCTTCGCGTTGGCTGCGATGACCAGGTTGAGGCAGACCGCTCCTGCGGAGAGAACCTGCTCCCATTCGGGGATCTTGACGTGCGGCGCAGCGGCGCTGACCACGGCGACGACCAGCGGGGCGCGGCTGAACCGCCCGCGCTCGACGGCGAGACGCTCCGCGTCGGCTGCGGGGTTCGCGCTAAGGAAGATCTCCGCGGCGATCGCTCCCAGCCTGTCTCGCGCTTGGCCTTCGATCACCACGAAGCGCCAGGGCGCGAGCTTGCCGTGGTCCGGGACACGCGCCGCGATGGCCAGCAGACTGTCGAGTTCGGCGGGCGTCGGCCCCGGTCCGGTCATCAGGTGAGGAGCGACGGAACGGCGCGTGCGCAGCAGGTTCAGGGTCTCTGTCATGGTCATCCGGAGGTGCGGGCGAACGAGCCCCAAGCGATTGCAGGGAAAGCGGGCTCATTCATGCCGTCTTCATGGCGTTCAAGCAATCGGGACAAGCCGAGCCCGGCCTCGCAAGGCAGCCGGGCCGACGCTTGAGCTCTCGCCGATCAGTATAGGGCATCGATGACCCCATCATCTCACGAGCGCGCGATGACCTCCCCGACACCCGGCGTTCGGACCCGCCGGGACCTGTTGACGGAACAATCCGGTGGGCGCATGTCCAAGCGCATGATCTCGCGTTCCGCCCTCCTCCGCGCCGCGCTCGGCATGCTGGCTGCGGCGCTTCTCGGCGCAGCACCGGCGCTGTCCCAGGTTTCGGCGACGCCGGCCGCGCCCAAGCCTGCGCAGGCGCCCACCACGCCGATCCAGGGCGCAGCGCCCACCACACCCGCCGCTCCGCCTGCCTTGCGGTCCAACCCGTCTCCCTCCATCCAGCGGGATGGCGGCACGCTGACGGTCGTTGGCGTCCTGGGCGGACAGGCTGGCATCATCCGCTCGGGCATCAAGTGGCGGGTGTTCCGGGACACCAACACCGACGAGCCGCCGGTCTTGGTATCCGAATCGGACGCGGCCGCCCCCACCTTCACTCTCGAGCCCGGCGGATACTTCATTCACGCCGCCTACGGTCTCGCGAGCGCGACCAAGCGCGTCGTCATGGGCACCGCACCCACCACCGAGACGATCATCGTCAACGCGGGTGGGCTCGTGCTCGGCGGCAACATCGGCGACACGCTGATCCCCAAGGACCGGCTGCGCTTCAACATCTACGTTCCCATCGGCAATGACCCGGAGGGCCGGCTCGTGCTGGAGGACGCACCCGCGGGGACCCTGATCCGGCTGCCGGAAGGCACCTACCGGGTGGTCTCCAACTACGGCGATTCCAACGCCATCCAGAGCGCCGACCTGAAGGTGGACGCGGGCCGCGTGACGGAAGCCACCCTGCGCCACAAGGCTGCGACCATCACGCTGAAGCTCGTCATCACGCCGGGATCGGAGGCCTTGGCCAACACCACTTTCAGCGTGCTCACCCCCGGCGGCGACACGATCCGCGAAGCCATCGGCGCATTCCCGTCGATGACCCTGGCCGAGGGCGAATACGTCGTCATCGCCCGCAATGGCGGAAAAGTCTTCACTCAGGAGTTCACGGTGAAGTCGGGCATCGACCGGGACATCGAGGTGCTGGTCAAGTAGCGGTTGCTGCGATCCCCGATCGGCAGGCCAGCGAGCCCGACTTGCGGGAACCGACTTGCGGCATGACAAGGACGGTGGCCCCGATTGCCGTCAGGATCGAGACGTCCACGCCTCCATCCTCCGAGGTCTCCATGCGCCTGCCCCTCCTAGCCGCTGCGTTCGCACTCGTCGCGGGAACGCCTGTGCTCGCCGCCGATGCGCAGAACGGGCTCATCATAGCAAAGCGCTGGTGCGCCGAGTGCCACGTCGTCGCTCCCGACCAAAAGACGGCCAGGGCCGATGCGCCGAGCTTCGCCGACATCGCCAGCCGGCGCTTGCCCGCGTCGGGCGACAGCCTGCAGAAGTTCCTGATGAATCCTCATCCGAAAATGCCGGACATGCAAATCGCGCGGCGCGAGGCAGACGACCTTGTCGCCTATATCGCGACCTTGAAGAAGTAGCCCGGGCGCTGGGAGCTAGAGCCGGATCGACTCGTCGAACTCGGCGATATTGAGGTTGCGCATGAACTCGACGGCGACGCCCCCGTCGAAGTGGCGGACGACCTTCGACGCCTGGCGGCCGATGGTCACAGCCGTCCCGAGCGGCGGGATGACAGCCGTGGAGACCGCGGCGCCGGACAGCGAGATGTCGATGATGCGCACGCCGACCTCGCGTCCATCGGGCAGGCGCATGATGGCGCCGGTCTGGCGGGGCACGATTCGATCGTGGCGGCGGTCCTCGGGAAGCCCGAGTTCATGGCGATTGGCGAGCCAGGTCAGCTGGTCGGCCAGCTTGTCCTGCTTGCGCTTGGTGGCGGACAACGCCACGGCGAAGCCGAGGTCCAGGGTCCGGGCGATCTGGCCTTCGAGCCGCCCGAGGTGTTCGAGGTAGATGACCACGCGCTCGCCCGGCCGCCCCTTCACCGGAGCGAGCAAGGCTATGCCGCCAGGGGACATGTTGACGGTCTGGCAGGGGTATTCTTCGCGGTTCTCCAGCATGTACCGGCCGAGCAGAACCACCCGCACGCGCTGATGCCGGCGACGCTCCAGGGCAACGGGGCGGGCTTGAAAGGCTGGCTTCATCGAGCACCGGGGTGAAGAGGCTGCACGCGTTTCGCATGAGGCCCGTCCGTTAAACCCTAAGCGGAGCTGGTTAATGGCTTATTTAGTTTGAGTGTTGATCTTCGATGTTAGGCGATTGTTTTCCGCCGGCGTAGACCATGAACGAACCTCGCCTTTCCGGCTGGGCCGGGGACGAGGCGGGCGGCGCGGCGCGCAGCAGCGGAGCCGGCGGCTGCGCCTCGCCACCCCGGATGATGCGCACGGAGCGGAGCGTCATCTGGATCACGGGATCGAGCCCGATCCAGGGGGCGGGCGACACCGACGAGATGGAGCCGAGCAGACGGGCGTGCGTCCGTCCCGCGTGCCGCAGCGGCAGGAGCAGCAGTTCGATCTCGATGTCCTGGCCGCTGCGCGTGAGGCCCTGCAGCCCCGCGACGACTCCGCTGGTCTCGTCGAGCACCGATGACACGAGGGAGCGCGCCTCGAAAACGCCGGTTCCAGCGCCGTTCAGTCCCCAAAGCGCTGCGAAACCCAGCCCCTTCACCTCCTTGCCGAACAAGGCGCAGACGCGCGTGCCGGCCAGCCGGAATGGATGGTTCGCCGCCTCGTCGACCTCGCAGATGAACGTATCCGCCAGGATGTGCCTGATCGCGCCCGGATCGATCTCGGAACGCTCCGGAGAGGACCGCTCGCCACGCAGTTCGTCCCAGTAGCTGAAGAGGATCTTCGTGGCCGAATGCTTCATTCCAATCCCCTGGAGCGCACAGCCCCGATTCCCGTTTTCGTTTCGCGCCGAAACGCTAGCCCGCGCGATGTGGCCCGAAACGGGACCACCCCGCGGGTCACTGGGGAAAACTGCAGCCACCATGCCAGCGAGGCCCGGCATGGTTACTGGGCGGTGTGCGCACTTCCTCGAATGCCGGGAAATCTGTTTTCGACACTTTCCCCGCGACGCCGAGAAACCTCGACCGCCGGGGGGAATTCCTCTACGGCAGGGAAGAGCCAGCGCGGAGCAAGCATTGCGACGGACATCCGAGCCCATCCTGAACGTGCCCGGCGTCATCACGGCTCTGGTCCTCGTTTTTGCCGCTACGCAATTGCTGCGGGACTTCGTCCTGGGCGAAGTCGGGCTTCTCTGGGACTTTGCGTTGATCCCGGCCCGTTTCGCCCACCCGTTCGGCTATGATCCTGTGGCCGCCCTGACGGAGCGGCTGGCGCTGGATCCATCCGACCAGGAGCTTGCCCAACGCCTGGCGCTCGGCCGCGAGATCGTAGCCGAAGGCGATCTGAAGCCCTGGACCTTGCTGACCTACGCCTTCCTGCACGGAGGTTGGTTGCATCTCGGACTGAATTCAGTGTGGCTGCTGGCTTTCGGCAGCGCCGTGGCGCGGCGTTTCGGAACGGCACGGTTTCTCGGGCTGTTCGCCGTGACGGCGATCGCGGGCGCGCTGGCCCATCTCGCTACTCACGGCGAAGACGTCGTTCCGATGGTGGGGGCCTCAGCGGCCGTATCCGGCTGCATGGCGGCGGCGATCCGCTTCGTGTTCCAGCCGGGCGCTCCGCTGGGCGTCTTCCGCCTCGACGACGAAGTCGCCTACCGGCTTCCTGCGTTGCGCTTGCAGGAGGTCCTCATGGACAGGCGTGTCGTGAGCTTTCTGCTGGTCTGGTTCGGGCTCAATCTCCTGACGGGACTGGCCGGCTCGGGGCTGGGCCTGGGCGACGCGAACATCGCCTGGCAGGCGCACATCGGCGGCTTCCTCGCCGGCCTGTTTCTGTTTCCCCTCTTCGACGGCAGTCACGCGGGCCCATCGCGCGGCTGACGGTTGCGGTTGCGTCGGGGCTGTCGCACACTTCGTCCCCGGGCGCCGTGAGGCGGCCAAAGCGCTCCTCATCTGCGCGCGCCCGCTTCGCCGGACGTCGTGCGCGGCTCCGGCGACAAGAACGCCAGGGGTGAGACAACAAAGGAGGGCTTCATGACGATCGCCCGTATCCTCTCGGTCAAGGGCCGGGACGTGGTGACGATCCAGCCGCATCGCCTGATCAGCGACGCCATCAGCCTGCTTGCGGAACGCCGTATCGGCGCGGTCGTGGTGACCGGGGCGGACGGCAAGGTGCTAGGCATTCTCTCCGAGCGCGACATCGTGCGCGCCCTGGCTGCAGGACCCGCAGCGCTGCAGGACGCCGTATCGCGCTACATGACTGCAAAGGTCATCACCTGCACGGCCGAAACCCTCGTGGTCGACGCCATGGAGGACATGACGAACGGCCGCTTCCGCCATCTTCCGGTGGTCGAACAGGGGCGGCTGGCCGGGATCATCTCCATCGGCGACGTCGTGAAGCATCGGCTGGCGGAGATCCAGCACGAGACCGAAGCGCTCAGGGAATACATCACCGCCGGCTGATGCCGGTCCGGCAGTCCGGAGCGCTCATCCTTCGAGGGTGAGCATTTCCGTGGCGTTCTGAAGATCTTCAAGCACCTGGGCGACCGCCTCCTCGCCCAGCGTGATCGCCTCGGCTGCCCGGTGGAAGTCGAACAGCCCGATTCGGCCGAGACGCGGCTTCACATGCACGTCGGGCGGGTCGCCCGCCATGCGCGAGCGCGCGATGCGGTCCTGGGTGATGTTGAAGGCGTCGACCATGACGGTCGCAAGGCCGGGGCCGGCGTGGCTGCGGCGGCCCATCCGTTGGCCGATGCTGCGCGCGGCGCCCAGCACCGGCGAGAACAAACCTTCCGCAATGGTCTCCGCCATCTCTTCCTGCGGCGGGTCGGTGAGGCCGCCGTGATCGGGGATCACCGTGCCGCGCCCGAACATGTCGTTGTTCAGGTTCACGGCGAGCACCAGCTCGGCGGAGAGCGCGCGCGTGGTGGTGACGGGGATCGGGTTGACGAGGGCGCCGTCGAAGAGCCAGCGGCCGCCGAGCTGGACGGGGTCGAAAATGCCCGGCAGCGCGTAGGAGGCCTGCAGCGCCTGCACCAGCGGGCCGCGAGTGAGCCAGATCTCGTGCCCGGTGCGCAGCTCGGTGGCGACCGCCGCGAAGCGCGGCTTCAGATCCTCGATCATGAGGCCCCCGACGTCCCTGTCGAGCAGCCGTTTCAGGCGGTCTCCGGAGATCAGGCCGGAGCCAAAGTGGAAATCCATCAGCCAGAGCACGCGGCTCTTGGTGAGCGACCGGGCGAACGCCTCGAGTTCGTCGAGCTTGCCCGCCGCCCAGCACCCTCCCACGACCGCTCCGATCGAGGTGCCGACCACGACGTCAGGCGCATAGCCGGCCTTCTCCAAGGCGCGGATCACGCCGATATGCGCCCATCCGCGCGCGGCTCCACCGCCGAGCGCGATCCCCAGGCGCGGCTTGCGTGGTTCCTGGCGGCGGGCCGACGAGGATACTGGGTGGTTCGCGGGAGCGGCGTTGATCTCGACGGCAGGCGGTCCCTCTCCCGCCGCTTCCGTGGCCTTCACCGGCCTGAGACCGAGCCAATCCTGGAGCATCCGCGTTCCCGAGCTCTTCTGGTTATCCGGCGAGCATACCTGACAGCCGTTACCGCCGGCTAAAATTTGAATAATAACGCTACCGGATGCTTGGCGGTTCAGTCCGAAACGGCACGGGAGAACGGCGCGGAACGCAGGACTAGCCGACCCTCACCAGCACCGGCCCGTCCGCGCCGCGCTCGACGCGACGATAGAAGCAGGAACGCCGGCCCGTGTGACAGCAGCCGCCGTCGCCTGCGACATCCACAGAAAGCAGCACGCAATCCTGGTCGCAGTCGATCCGGATCTCGCGCACGGTCTGGATCTGCCCTGAGGTGTCGCCCTTGTGCCAGAGCTGCTGTCGCGAGCGCGACCAGTACCAGGCGGTGCCGGTCTCGATGGTGCGGCGGAGAGCCTCCTCGTTCATGTGGGCGACCATGAGGACGCTCTTGTCGGCCGCGTCCACTGCAACGGCGGTGATCAGCCCGGCAGCGTCAAACCTGGGCATGAGGAGCGCGCCCTCCTCCACCTCGTCCGCCTTTCCGCGCGGGGTGAAAGCCATCGTCCTGTCCCCCATTGCAGATCTCCGCCCACCAACGAAAAACGGCCGGAGCGAGGGTGCGCTCCGGCCGGTTTCCTAGCACGGCGTCTTCAGCATGTCCGAGCAAGCGCGGGGAGGAGCAGGTTCAGCGTATGCCGAAACCCCGGATCATGCTCATGAAGCGCACCTGCTCGGCGGGATCGTCACGGAACACGCCGGTGAACTGGGTGGTGATGGTGGTGGCGCCCTGCTTCTGCACGCCGCGCATCGACATGCACATGTGCTCGGCCTCGACGACGATGGCGACGCCGCGCGGCTTCAGCGCTTCGTCGATCGCGTTGACGATCTGGGACGTCATCGTCTCCTGCGTTTGCAGGCGGCGCGAGAAGACGTCGACCACGCGCGCGAGCTTGGAAAGGCCGACGACACCCACGCTGGGGTAGTAGCCGATATGAGCCTTGCCCACGAACGGCACCATGTGGTGCTCGCAATGGGAATTGAACGGAATGTCGCGCACGAGGACCATGTCGTCGTACCCGCCGACATCCTCGAAGACGCGGGAGAGAACGTCCGGCCCGCTCTCGCCGTAACCCCGGAACAGCTCCTCATAAGCCTTGACCACCCGTTTGGGCGTGTCGAGCAACCCTTCGCGCGAAGGATCATCCCCGGCCCAGGCGATCAGCGTGCGCACGGCCGCTTCCGCCTCGGCGCGAGACGGTCTGGAGACGAAGGACTTGTCGACAAACGGCTGAGCCGGCCGCGCCAAGGGCTTAACCACGGCATCCATGTGGAGCCTCCCGCACTGAACGATGCAACGTCTACGCTCGACCCAGGCAGGTGGACCACCGGCCCTGCCGGCTTCTCCGCTTTTTTTGCCGTGCTCGCGCTGTGGATCGCCGCCTCGAAATCCGGCGGCCTATCCCCTATATGTCATCTCTGTGGTCCCCGCGAGGCGGCGATGCTGAACGACATTTACAACAAGCGCATTCTGGAACTGGCCGCGGATATTCCCCGGTTGGGGCGGCTCGATCATCCCGACGCCAGCGCGACGGCGCATTCGAAGCTCTGCGGATCGACGGTCACCGTCGATCTCACGATGGATGGCGACGTGGTGACCGATTTCGCGCACGACGTGAAGGCCTGCGCGCTCGGCCAGGCGTCGTCCTCGATCATGGCGCGCCATGTCATCGGCTCCAGCGCCTCCGAACTGCGCGACATGAGGTCCGAGGTGAGGCGCATGCTGAAGGAGAACGGAGCGCCGCCCTCGGGCAAGTGGGAGGACATCGCAGTGCTGGAGCCGGTGCGGGACTACAAGGCCCGGCACGCCTCGACCCTGCTCACCTTCGACGCCGTGGTGGACGCCATCGACAAGATCGAGGCGGCGCGGACCCAGGCCGGCGCAGCGACCGCTGCGGAATAGTCGCGTCGAGCCGTCGAATGAGGATAGACTTGGCCGGCTGACGCCGGCCGGGCACGATAACCTCGCGTGAGGGGCGGCAGCGTCACGGGAGGATCGAGATGGCTTTCACGCTTCACCACATGTCGCACTACGTGAAGGACGCGGACGCGAGCGCCGCGTTCTACGCGTCGGTCCTGGGACTGAAGGAAATTCCGAACCGGGTCGGGAAGCCGCAGATCCGGTGGTTCGACCTCGACGGGATCCGATCCATCCATCTCATTCCGGCTGACACGGTGGCCGAGAGGCCCCGTCCATTCTCCACCCACGTCGCGCTCGCGACGACCGAGTTCGACGATGTCGTCGCCAGGTTGAAGAGCCACGGCGTCGAATTCGTCGACGTGACCCGCGCCCAAGGCCGGTTCAGCCAGCGCGCGGATGGGATCCGCCAGGTCTATTTCCAGGATCCCGACGGCCACTGGATCGAGATCAACGACGCGACCGAAGGGCCATGAGCCCCCACGAGCCGCGTCAACCGACTCACTTCACGTAGCGGGTGATGTCGAAGGTGTAGTTGGCCGACGCGCCGATCGTGAACTGGTTTGCGGAGCCCAGGTTCTTCACGATGGGGCTGTCGGCGGCGGAGCCCACGAGCCGGTCGTAGCCGCCGCGGACGGTGGTCGAGAACGCGTCGTTCCACTTGTAGGTCGCTGCGCCCACAACGCCGACGGACTTCACGCCGGCATCGGCGGAGTAGGCCGTGACGTTCTTGTTGAAAGCTGCATCCTGGGGAGTCACACCGAAATAGGTGTCCATGTACTCGCCGCCCGCCAGATTGACGCGCGGGCCGAGTGACAGGGTGAACTTGCCGACTTTCTTCACGTAGTCAGCCGAAACCATCCCCACGAGGCCGTTATAGCCGTTGATCCCGTAGCGCACTTCGCCGCGCAGCCGCAGCGCGTCTGCAAGCACCCAGTACTCGCCGAAGATGCCGGGCTCGAGCGCCCATTTGGCGTCGCTGATGCCGTAGAGCCGGGACTTGTCGCTCTCCCGGTAGCGGCCCGTCTGGTAGCGCCCGACGAGGCCGGCGGCCCACTGCGAGTCTCCGAACAGGGCGATGCTGACGCCATCGTCGGCGCCCTCGAAACGCTCAGGGGTGTCGCTGCGCCGCCAGCTCAGCGACGGATAGACGACGAAGCCGTAGGTTTTCGCTCCCGGGAAGTCCGGCGACACGAGCACGTTGCCGCGGATCGTGAGCAACCAGCTGTAGGCAGGCTGGCCGACGGGCGGGGCGATGAAGGTCTCGGCAGGCAGCGGCGCAGGCTCCTGCGTCTTCTTGGCCTTCTTCGAGGTCGCCGCCTCGGCGCAGGTCGCCACGGAAAGGACCAGCAGCGCGGCCATGCTCAGCGCTCCCGTCGCCTTCAGCAGACCCGAGCCGAAGGAGGAAGCCGATATGCCTTCAAAACCTGCGTTTGTTCTGGAATTCAAATGCGTCTCGAGTTGGCGTTCGGGGGCCTGACTCGGGCCGGATGAACTCTTACTGTACACAGGCGCCATGATCACAAGTCACGCTCCGATGACGGCCGGTCCGCCCCTGGGCGAACCTGATGAACCGCTGCTTAGTGGACTCGGGGGTTACTATGCAACCCCGTACCCGGAGTGCGGATGACGTGTCGCAGTCCGGCGAACCTGCAGATGAAACCAAGCACCAATGTGGCGCAGCTATGCCTGCGCCGCAAGGAAAACAAGTCCAACCACTTAAGGTTGAGCTTCCGGATCTGCAGTCCGCGAGCCCGGGCGTGCTCGCCGCCCACGGTATGATCCGGGCTTACCAGGTGACGCTGTCCGGCCTGATCGGACGTCACTGCCGGCACGTGCCAAGCTGCTCGGAGTACATGGACGAGGCCATGCGGCGGCACGGCTTCTGGGCCGGCGGATGGATGGGCTTCGCACGCATCTGCCGCTGCCAGCCCCTTGGAACGCAGGGTCTGGACTTTGTTCCCATGGCGTTGCCGCCACGGGCCACGTGGTATAGACCGTGGCGCTACGGGCTCTGGCGGTCGACCTGCGTCGACCCTTTCCGCTGCGAGCCCCCCTCGCCGATGCAAGGCTCGCGCCCTCGCGCCCCATGAGCCCGCATCCCTGATCAGCTTACCTGCATGGTCTGCAGGAGTGAGCCGGAGACGACACGATGATCCACCTCACATTCCCCGACGGCGCCGTCCGCGAGTTCCAGCCGGGCGTGACCGGCCTCGACATCGCCAAGGGCATCTCGCCCTCGCTGGCCAAGCGCACCGTCGCCATGGCGCTCGACGGCGTGGTGACCGACCTCGCCGACCCCATTCAATCGAACGCCCGCATCGAGTTCGTTTCGCGCGACGATCCGCGCGCACTCGAGCTCATCCGCCACGACGCCGCCCACGTGCTGGCCGAGGCCGTCCAGACGCTGTGGCCGGGCACGCAGGTGACCATCGGCCCGGTGATCGAGAATGGCTTCTACTACGACTTCTTCCGCAACGAGCCCTTCACGCCCGAGGACTTTCCGGCGATCGAGGCAGAGATGCGCGCCATCATCGCGCGCGACCGTCCCTTCACGAAGGAAGTCTGGAGCCGCGACAAGGCCAAGGACGTTTTCTCCTCCAAGGGCGAGGCGTTCAAGGTCGAACTCGTCGACGCCATCCCGGAGGACCAGGACCTCAAGATCTACAAGCAGGGCGACTGGTTCGACCTCTGCCGCGGCCCGCACATGACCTCGACGGGCAAGGTCGGCGACGCCTTCAGGCTGATGAAGGTGGCCGGCGCCTATTGGCGCGGCGACAGCAACAACCCGATGCTGACGCGCATCTACGCCACCGCGTTCGCCAAGAAGGAAGACCTCGAAGCCTACCTCCACCAGCTGGAGGAGGCCGAGAAGCGCGACCATCGCCGCCTCGGGCGCGAGATGGACCTCTTCCATTTCCAGGAGGAGGGGCCCGGCACGGTGTTCTGGCACTCCAAGGGCTGGACGCTGTTCCAGCAGCTCACGGCCTATATGCGCCGGCGGCTGCGCAGGGACTACGAGGAGGTCAACGCCCCGCAGGTGCTCGACAAGAGCCTGTGGGAGACCTCCGGCCACTGGGGCTGGTACCAGGAGAACATGTTCGCGGTGAAATCCGCGCACGCCTTCATGAACCCCGACGACAAGGAAGCCGAGCAGCGCGTCTTTGCGCTGAAGCCGATGAACTGCCCGGGTCACGTGCAGATCTTCAAGCACGGGCTGAAGAGCTACCGCGACCTGCCGATCCGCCTCGCGGAGTTCGGCGCCGTGCACCGCTACGAGGCGTCGGGCGCGCTGCACGGCCTCATGCGCGTGCGCGGCTTCACGCAGGACGACGCGCACATCTTCTGCACCGAGGACCAGCTCGAGGCGGAGTGCCTGAAGATCAACGACCTCATGATGTCGGTTTACAGCGACTTCGGCTTCGAGGAGGTGGTGGTGAAACTCGCCACCCGGCCGGAGAAGCGCGTCGGCACGGACGCCATGTGGGACCATGCGGAAGACATCCTGCGCAGGGTTCTCGCCAAGATGGCGTCCGAATCGGGCGGCCGCATCAAGACCGGGATCAATGAGGGCGAGGGCACGTTCTATGGCCCCAAGTTCGAGTACACGCTGCGCGACGCGATCGGCCGGGACTGGCAGTGCGGCACGACCCAGGTCGACTTCAACCTGCCGGAGCGGTTCGGTGCGTTCTACATCGGCGCGGATGGCGAGAAGAAGCAGCCGGTGATGGTGCACCGCGCCATCTGCGGTTCCATGGAACGGTTCCTCGGCATCCTCATCGAGAGCTATGCGGGGCACTTCCCGCTCTGGCTCGCGCCCGAGCAGATCGTGGTCTGCACCATCACCAACGAGGCGGACGACTACGCGCACCAGGTGGTCGACGCCGCCTTCGCCGCGGGCCTTCGCGCGCGGGCTGACCTGCGCAACGAGAAGATCAGCTACAAGGTGCGCGAGCACTCGCTGGCCAAGGTCCCGGTGATCATCGCCGTCGGCAAGCGGGAGGGGGCGGAGCGGACTGTGTCGATCCGACGGCTCGGTTCCCAGCAGCAGACGACCATGACGCTCGACGAGGCGATCGCCTCGCTGAGCGCGGAAGCCGTGCCGCCGGATGTGCGCCGCGAAGCGGACAAGGCCCGTAACGGGCCCGGCGACGCCAGAGACCGGCTGGATCTGTAGCCAACTGGATCTGTGTCCGGCGGGGCCAAGGCGCGCTGCCTTGAGAGCCCCCCGCCGCAATTCCGGCGACAGCTCCCATTTGAATCAGTTGCGAGCAACGGGCGCAACGCGCTCGCAAAGGATGTGGGGCCAAGCTGCTGAGGTCAGCCGGCTCAGTCCGGCGACCTTCGTCCTGAGTGACGTCCGGCACGAATCCATCCCGTCCCCACGCCGGGCGGCACGGAGCCGGCCTCTCCCCGGGGGCCGGCTCATTTTTGCGCTGCAACGTATCCGTGTTTTTCCGATGTGACGCAAAGCCGCGGGAACCGTTCCCCAGCGGGCGTTAACCTTTTCTTCACCAAAGCGTTGCGGCCCAGGTTCGGTTGCGATTAACCTCTCGTTAACCTTCAGGGGCAGGGGCACGAGATGAGGCTTTTCCGGGGCATTTTGGCCAGCTTGGCTGGCGCGGCCATCATCGCGAGCGCAGGCTTCGCCGCCGCCGCCAGCAATCCCAAGATCATCCCGGTTTCCACGGAAACGCCGACCCTCGAAGAAATCCGTCCCCCGATCGGCTGGATCGCGTTCTGCCAGGAGCCCCAGGCCGAGGATTGCCGCGTCCCCACCCTCGCCCCGCAGAAGCTCACCCTGACGCAGGCCAGCTGGGATCTCGTCGTGCGGGTCAATCGCACGGTGAACGCCAACATCGAGCAGGTGGAGGACATCGTCCTCTACGGCGTTCAGGAGAAGTGGACCTATCCCGAGGGCGGCAAGGGCGACTGCGAGGACCTTGCACTCCTGAAGCGCCACATGCTGATCAAGGACGGCGTGCCGCGCCAGGCCCTGCTCATGACGGTCGTGCGTGACGAGACCGGCGCCGGCCACGCCGTGCTGACCCTGGTCACCGACCGCGGCGACTTCGTGCTCGACAGCAAGACCTCGCGCATCCTGCCCTGGCGCGCCACGGGCTACGGCTTCATCAAGCGCCAGTCGCAGTCGAACCCGAACATCTGGGTCAAGCTCGGCGAGCCGGCCTCCCCGACCCTCACGGTCGCGCAGCCCTGATCCTGATCTGCTTGTTTCTGCGGGAGCCGGGCCCAAGGGTCCGGCTTTTCGCGTTCAGCCCAGCCTGACCAGCCCTTTCGCGTAGCGCTGCGCGTTGGCGGCGTAGTTTCGCGCCGACTGGCGCAACCGCTCCGTGGCCGCCGCATCGAGCGTGCGGACCGCTTTGGCTGGCGACCCCACGATGAGCGAGTAGTCCGGGAACTCCTTGCCCTCGGTCACCAGCGCGTTTGCGCCCACGAGGCAATAGGAGCCGATCCGTGCGCCATTGAGCACCGTGGCCCCCATTCCGATCAGCGAGCATGAGCCGATGGTGCAGCCATGCAGGATGGCGCGATGGCCGACGGTGCAATCCTCGCCCACCGTGAGCGGGAAACCGATGTCGGTGTGCAGCACCGCCCCGTCCTGGATGTTGCTGCGCGCGCCGACGACGATCGGCTCGTTGTCGCCCCGGATCACGGCCCCGAACCAGACCCCGACCCCCGATCCCAGGCGAACGGAGCCGATGACATGGGCGTCCGGCGCGATCCAGAAGTCGTTGTCGGGAGGAAGAGACGGCGAGATGCCGTCGAGGGCGTAAAGGGGCATTCTTGTCTCCGCAGGCTTTGGCAAGCCCAGCAGGACCCGCCCCGGCGTGCTGCGTCAACCCCCGAGAAAGGCGAGGAGATCCAGCAGGACCCGTCCGCAGGCCAGCGCCCAGAGACATGCGATCACGGTCGCGACAGCGACGAAGCCGACGGGGCGGCGCTCGAAGCGACGACCGCGCACGGTGTTGCGGAGGATGATGAAGGGCGCTGAAAACATGATCAGCGGCACGGAGGCGACCGCCTGCGGGCCGCCCAGCGTCAGCAACTGGAAACTCGCGCGACGAGCGGTGAGCGCCTCGAAGCCGGTGGCGATCAGCCCGGCGGCGGCAATGCCGAACAAGAGCGTCTGAAGAGATTCGAGCGCGACAGGATCAACGGACAACATGAAAGACGAACGCTCCGGAACACTCCGGCGAACGCCGGCGGAGCCGCACTATGGGACGACCTTAACGGCGAGTTAAAGAATATCCTTCACCAATGGTAAACGCCCCTCCCCGTTCGCGGAATTTCCATGAGCGCCACGCTGGACGTTTCCACCCCTGACCATCACTCCTCCGCACACGGCGCCGACAGCGGCCTCGGCCCGTGGTCGCACGATCGTAAGGCTGGCTTCGCCGTCGCGATGGTTCTGTTCGGAGGTTTGCTCGCCGGCGGTTCGGCGGCTTTTCTCGACCGCTTCCGGCCCGATCCCGTCCGCGTCATCCCGCTCTCGCTGGGAACGACGTCCCTCGGCATCTCGTCGGCGCTGATGCGGGCGCCGTGGTCGGTTGCGCCCGGCCCGCAGGCGAGGGTGGACCTCGTGCTGTCATGGCCGGGTCTGGGGGCGGTTGATCCGCGTCTGCTGGCCTCACTCGCCAAGGGCGGCGGTCCCACCGGTCGCAGCCCCTGGGGCGATACGGTGCAGGTCACGCTGACGCCGGCGGACGACAGCCCTGCGTCGGAGACGCGCGTCGTGACGCTCTACGCGCGGTTCCTGGAGGCTCAGGTGACGGCTGGACCGGGCGAGTTGCTCACCCGGCGCTTCAGGCCGAACTCGCCCTACGCCGGTGAGATCCTGGTGTTCTCGCCACCCGATGGAAAACGGCTTGCGGCTCGCTGCGAAGTGGACGAGGCGGCCATTGTGCCGCCGCAGAGCATTTCGACGTCGGCCGCAGGCCCGGCCGAGGCTCCGCTCGCGCCCCAGTGCATCGCGGAGTTTCGCCGGCACGGCCTAGATATCCAGCTGCGGTTCGAACCCCGGCTGGCCGGAGGCCTCGACGCGGTGCAGCGCCGCCTCCTGGCCCTGGTCGATTCGATTGTCCGCTGAACCGTGAGGCTCTCGATCAGTCCTCGAGGTCGACGTCGAGAATCGACATGTTGAAGGCGTAGGAGCGATCCCCGTCCTCGTCGTCGAGCGAGACGATGCCGACGAATTCATCGCCGATCATGACTTCCGCCGAGTCCGTCTTCTTCGGCCGCGGCACGACCTTGATCGCCGTATTGTTGAAAAGCCGTCGCAGATAGTTCTGAAGCTTGAGAAGTTCTGCCTTGTCCATGGCCACCTGACCTCGTGACGACGGCCCCGCGCGCCGTTTCAGGAGCCGACTTGCCACGAGGAGCGCCGCGCTGCAAGCACGACGGCCGTGAAACGAGGCGACTAATGGAACAGCGCGCCAGGTTCACGACGCCGCAACGCCGGAAGCCCGTCGAGAATGCCGGTAGAAGGCTGACGCGACAGCCCGGGGCGCTCTGTCAGATTCCGGTTCCGTCGAGGAACAGATTGTCCCGGATCACCTGGTCCATCATGCGGGCAGGATCGGAACAGCCCGCCTCGCCCACGACACGGGCGGGCACCCCGGCCACCGTGGTGTTGCGCGGCACGGACTTCAGCACGACCGAGCCGGAAGCGACACGGGCGCACTGGCCGATCTCGATGTTGCCCAGGATCTTGGCCCCTGCCCCGATCAGCACGCCCTGGCGCACCTTTGGATGCCGGTCGCCCTGCTCCTTCCCAGTGCCGCCCAGCGTCACGTCCTGCAGCAGCGAGACGTTGTCTTCGATGACGGCGGTCGAACCCACCACGAGGCCGGTCGCGTGATCGAGGAAGATCCCCTTGCCGATCCGGGCCTGGGGATGAATGTCGGTCTGGAACACTTCGGACGAGCGACTCTGCAGGTAGAGCGCGAGGTCGGTGCGCCCCGCGTCCCACATCGCATGCGCGATGCGGTGCGTCTGGATGGCGTGGAAGCCCTTGAAGTAGAGAATGGGCTCGATGTAGCGCTCGCAGGCCGGGTCGCGGTCGGTGACGGCCATGATGTCGGCGCGCATGGCCTGGCCGATCGCCGGATCGCGCTGCAAGGCCTCCATGAAGCTCTGCCCCACGAGATCGCTCGGGATCGCACCATGGTCGAGCCGCGCCGCGATACGGTGGACGACGGCCGATTCCAATGTGTCGTGGTTCAGGATCGTGGAGATCACGAAGCTCGCGAGAGCCATGTCGCGGCGGACGATCGCGTCGGCCTCCTCGCGCACGCGATCCCACACCGGGTCGCACCGGTCGAGCTTCGGACGCGCAGGGCTGTAGGTATAGCTGTGGACCGACATGGGATCCTCCACGCTGGCATATCTGAGCAGTTGCCTAACACAGATAGAGCGGGAACGATACGTCTCCAACGGCAAGAGCGCCCGCATAAGGGCAAAGCAGGACGCCAAACCTTGCGCCCGCGCAAGGAATTGACAATCACAGGGCGCAAGAGGCTGACGATGCACGCGATCCCCACCGAGACGCCACGCCTGCGCGCCGAGATCGACGGGCCAATCGCGAGCGTGCTCATCGACAACCCATCCCGCCGGAACGCGCTGGACTTGGCGATGTGGACGGCCATCCCGCCGCTGTTCCTCCGGCTCCAGGCCGAACCGGGCGTGCGGGTCGTCATCCTGCGAGGCGCGGGCGACCTCGCCTTCGCGTCGGGAGCGGACATCTCGGAATTCGAGACGGTTCGCGCCACCGCCGCGGGAGGCAAGGCCTACGAGGCCGCCAATGAGGCCGCATTCCGGGCCGTCGCGCAGTGCGCCCTGCCGGTGATCGCCATGATCCGCGGCTTCTGCCTGGGGGGCGGCCTGGGTCTCGCCGTCTCCTGCGATCTGCGGGTCGCGGAGGAAGCGTCCGTGTTCGGAATCCCCGCCGCCCGGCTGGGCGTGGGCTACCCGCCCACGGCGATGGCCTATGTCGTCGCAGCCGTCGGGCCCATGGCGGCGAAGGACCTGTTCTTTACGGGCCGCAGGCTCGACGCGCAGGAGGCCTTTCGGCTCGGCCTGTTGACGCGGGTCCTGCCGCCGGACCAATTCGAGAGCGAGACGCTCGGGCTGGCGCGAGCCATCGCGGAAAACGCTCCCCTGACGATCCGGGCGGCGAAGCGCGCCATCGATGCTGTCGCTGGGCTGCCCGGTTCGCCGTCCGCCGACGAGCTCGCTGGGTTGGCAGGCGCGTGCTTCGACAGCGATGACTACCGGGAGGGCCGGTCTGCGTTCCTCGAAAAACGGAAGCCTGCGTTCCAGGGACGCTGATTCATTGCATCAGACAAGTAACGCAACCTCCGGATGCGATTCATTCTTCTCGCGCTCTTGAATTGAAATCTCAACGGCCCGGCCGACGCCGTGGTTGTCAGAAACGCCTCCGCAGAAACTCCAGGATCGCGCCCGTGAAGGCGTCGTTGCGGTCCCCCGCCACCATGTGGCGGGCTCCGGCGATGTCGGCGTAGTCTGCGTGCGGCGCGAGACGCCGGAACTCGGCGGCGTGCTCCTCGGTAACGAGCTCGCTGGAGCGTCCGCGCACGAGCAGCGCCGGGACCGCGAGCGCCCCCGCCGACTGCAGCAGCGCCCGCTCGACCACCGCCCCGTCCGTCGACACGGGCCGGGGACCGTCGAGAAAACGCGGGTCCCAGTGCCAACGCCAGCGCCCGTCGGCATCATGGCGCAGGTTCTTGCGCAGCCCTTCCAGCGAGGTCGGCCGTGGACGGTGCGGCAGGTAGGCGGCGATCGCCTCCGCAGCCTCCTCGATGTCGGCGAACCCTTCCTGCGCCTTGGCCCGCATGAAGCCCTGCACATGATCGACCCCCGCCGGATCCATCCGCGGGGTGACGTCGACGAGGACGAGCCCGGCGAAAGCATGGGGATCGCCATGCAGCGCGAGCAGCGCCGCGATGCCGCCGAGCGAGGCGCCGACGGCGACGGGTCGGCGCCCCGTCTCCGTCTCGATCGCCGCAGCGACACACGCGGCGTCGGCCGAAAAATCGGCGAAGGCGTAGGCCCCGTCCGCCGGCCAGGGACTGTCGCCGTGGCCGCGTTGGTCGAGCACCACGGCCGTGAACCCCTCCGTAGCCAGCCGCCGCGCCGTCCCGGCGAAGGCGTGCCGCGTCTGCCCGCCGCCATGCAGCAACAGCACCGGCGGGCGGGCGGCCCGAAGCTCCCCCTGGGGGGCGTAGACCGTTCCGACCAGCGCGACGCCTGACGATCCGGGATAGACGTGACGCCTGCCCGTCACGGGCGCGTCTCGAGGAAGGCCAGCACGGCGTCCTTGTGGCTCCGGTCTCCGACCGCCAGGTTGTGATCGCGCCCCTGGATGTCGAACGCGACAGCTCCCGGGATCAGGGCCGCCAGCCGGTGTGGGTCCCCCGCAACGGGATCGTTGGTCCCGACGGAAATGAGCGTGGGGGCCTCGATGCGCCCGACCGCCTCCGGCGTCAGCGTCTGCCGAGAACCCCGGATGCAGGCGGCCAGCGCGCGCAAGTCACTCTTCGTCTGCTCGGCGAAGGCGCGGAACATGCGCTGCATGGGGTCGGTGAGGCTCTCCAACGCCGGGGCCTCCATGGCGTCGGCGATGCCAAGCGGCAAGCCCACGCCCTCAACCAGATGGATGCCGAGCCCCCCGAGCAGCGCCGAGCGGACGCGGTCCGGCCGCGCGAGGGCGAGATGCGCGGTGATCCGCGCGCCCATGGAATAGCCCATCACATCGGCACGCCCGACGCCGAGGTGGTCCATGAGATTGGCGACGTCGAGCGCCATGAGGTCCGACGCGTAGGCCTCGGGCTCGTAGAGCTTCTCGCTGTGCCCGTGGCCGCGATTGTCGAGGGCGATGACGCGCCGGCCCGCCCGCCCCAGCACCCGCACCCACTGGGTATTGACCCAGTTCACCGTGTGGTTCGAGGCGAAGCCGTGCACCAGCACGATCGGCTCGCCGCCGCGGTCCGGGACGCCCTCGGGCAACGGATCGTGCGGCGGGACGTCGACATAGGCGATGCGGACGCCGTCGGAGGAAAAAAAGTGCATCGGGGAGACCTTGCGCCTGCCGATCGCAAGCGCGCGAAACTAGTGCGGGCCGGGCTGGATGGGCAAGCGGCTCGCATCCCGGATAGAAAGGCTGCTCCATGCAAAGCCGGCCGACGTCCGTCGGGGTGGCGAACGGCGCGGCGAGTCACTATGGTGCGCGCCAATTCTGCGCACCTGGAGCTTCCCATGGCCGATCACGGCGTCCCGCACTTCACGAACGACATCGGCGCGCCATCGATCCGCATCGCCGCCCGCGAGTTCATGTGCATCGGCGCGAGCCCGCCTTTCGATCATCCCCACATCTTCATCGACATGGGCGACGACGACGAGGCGATCTGCGGCTATTGCTCCACCCTCTACAAGCACGATCCCAGCCTGCACGGCTCGGAGACGGTTCCTCCCGGCTGCTCGTTCGAGACGAGCCAGGTGACCGAGGGCGCGGAGTCGCTGGGAACGGGCAAGGCCGCGGCCTGAGCCTGATTTGACGCTCGGCCGCCCGCTCATCGAGCGCGCTGCGGCCGCGAGCAGGACGGAATCGCATGTCGGGGGCAGGCCAGACAGCCGGGAGCGATCGCGCGCGAGCGCCCGTTCTCATCGCCGGCGCTGGCATCGGCGGGCTCACGGCCGCCCTTGCGCTGGCCCGCGCCGGGCATGCCGTCACCGTGCTGGAGCGCCGCACCAAGGTCGAGGACATCGGTGCGGGCATCCAGCTATCGCCCAACGCCTCCAGGGTGCTGATCGATCTCGGCCTCGGCATGGCGCTGACGCGGGTCGCCGGCGAACCCGACCGGCTGGTGGTCCGCCAGGGCCAGGGCGGCGGGCGCATCATGGAGATGCCGCTGGGCCAGATCATGCGCGAGCGCTACGGCGCACCCTATTGGGTGGTGCACCGCGCCGACCTGCAGACCCTGCTGCTCGACGCCGTGCGGGGCCAGTCCGCCATCCGCCTGGTGTTCGGGCGCACCGTGCAGAGCGTCGACGCGGAGGGCGACGGCGTCACCGTCGCCACCGATTCGGCAGGTTCGGCCGAGACCTATCGCGGCTCCTGCCTCATCGGCGCCGACGGCATCTGGTCGCGCGTCGCGTCGGCGATGGGCGATCACAGCGAGGCGGAATTTTCCGGCTATGTGGCCTGGCGCGGCCTTGTGCCGACCGAGGAGGTTCCCCCGCCCTTCCGCCGAAAGGAGACCGGGCTCTGGCTCGGTCCGGGCGCGCACGTCGTGCACTACCCGTTGCGGGCGGGGAAGATGGTCAACATCGTCGCCGTCATCGCCGACCGGAACTCGGAGCCGGGCTGGTCGCGCCCGGGCGACCCTGTCACCTTCCAGCGGCGCTTCAAGGGCTGGTCGCGCGAACTCGCCGCGCTTTTCGCGCCGGTGCCGGAATGGCAGGTCTGGTCACTGTTCGACCGCGCCCCGCGCGAACGCTGGGCGAAGGGCCGGGTGGCCCTGCTCGGCGACTCCGCTCATCCCGTGCTGCCCTTCCTCGCCCAGGGCGGCGCACTCGCGATCGAGGACGCGGCCGTGCTCGTGAAAGCGCTCGCGTCCCACGAAGGCGATATTCCCGCCGCCCTCGCCGCCTACGAGGCGGCCCGCCGCCCCCGCGCCAAGCGCATCCAGGCGGCCGCCCGCACCAACGGCCGCAACTATCACATGCCCCTGCCCCTTTCCTTCGCCCGCGACATCGTCTTGAAGCACATGGGCGGGGAAGGCCTGCTCAGGCGCTACCAGTGGATCTATGACTGGAAGCCCTGACATGCTGAAGTCGAAGCTCCGGCGTCGGCCGCGCCTTGGAAGGCGAGCCATCCGGCCCGATCCTGAGATGCCCACCCTCGTCATGGCCCCGTAGTCCAACGGCAGAGACAAGCGACTTAAAATCGCTACAGGTGTCGGTTCGAGTCCGACCGGGGCCACCACCCAATCCTGCCAAGCTCCCGTTTCTCGGAGCGCGTCGAAAGACCTCGACATTCCGGGGGCTTGGCGGAGACCTTCCCGAGATGATCGCGTCTCTGGCCTGCTCCCGGTAGACTTCACGACCCTTTTGGGCCGGCAGTCTCCGCGCCTCGAAAGTCGTTTCCTGGATTTGATGGCCAGCGGCAAAGTGGGTTGTGGTGTGACTGGCAAATTCAATTCGGGGCCGGGCGTTTGCTCCGGTGCCGGCCTTTAAGGTTGTCGCTTAATGGCCAAGCATGGTCTGTTGTCTCGTCCAATCGACTGGGTGCGCCCCCGGAGATATGCATGTCAGATGCGCGAGACGTTCCATGGGTGGCGTTCTTCGCGCTCGGCGGCACGATCGCGAGCGTCAAGGCTCCCGGTCAGGAGGGGGCCAAGCCGGTCTTGTCGCCCACAGAGCTCCTTGGATTGGCAGGTGAGTTGCCGAGCGGAACGCGGATCGAGCCCGTGCAATTCCTGCAGGTTCCGTCGACGGAGATCTCCTTGCAGGATCTTCACCGGCTGTCTGCTGCCATTCACACGGCTGTGGCTAGCGGGGCCAAGGGAGTGGTCGTTGCACAAGGTACAGATACGCTCGAAGAAACCGCGTTCGTGCTCGACATTCTCTGCGCAGTCCACGTCCCTATTGTTGTCACCGGAGCGATGCGCACCTCCTCTGCGCCTGGAAGTGATGGCCCGGCGAACTTGCAGGCGGCCTTCCGCGTCGCCCTTCACGAGAGAGCCTGTAACTGTGGCGTGCTAGTCGTTCTCAACGAGGAGATCCATGCTGCCCGGTTCACGTGTAAAACCCACAGCTCGAACCCTTCTGCATTCAAATCACCCGGGCTTGGTCCTCTTGGGTGGATCAGCGAAGGGCGTCCATTTGTGGCTCTGCGGCCAATCGATCGCCCGAGCCTCTCTCTCCCGACGGAACCATCCTTTCCTCCAGTGGCGCTACTTAGAATTGGACTGGGAGATGATGGCCGGCTGCTCTCAACGGTGTCCGACGGCGGTTTCAAAGGATTAGTGATCGAGGCCCTCGGAGGTGGTCATCTGCCGACGTGCTTCCGACCCATGCTAAGGGAATGCGTAAAGACCATGCCGGTGGTACTCGCATCGCGGACGGGCGCCGGCGAGGTGTTGAAGCAGACCTATTCCTTTCAGGGGAGCGAGATGGATCTTATAAGCTTGGGATTAATCAGGAGCGGACACCTGAACGGCCTGAAATCGAGAATGGTGCTCTCGCTCTGCTTGGCAGCCGGGATTGGACAGGCAGGAGTGCAAGCGTACTTCGAAACCTACGCCGGGTGATTCGTGCGCAAGCTGGCCCCGTGAACGAGGATCCTCTCTCCATCCGCAGTGGGACACCTACCGACCTGTAACAGAAAGCAGTTCCATCATCAGATCGCTACACGATCGAGTCCTTCAAGCTAAGGCAAGGCACAGACCTGATGAGCTAAACACTAGGCAGCGGACCAAACCGGCACCTGGAAAGTCGTCCTAGTAGGTCCATAGGAAAGTTGCAGCGCGGCTGACCGGACCGTCGTCGCCGCAACATGCGCTGCCGCTTCGGGAGTGCCTCCGCACCGTACGCCGTTCATGAACCAGTTCCAGCGTACCTGAGCCTGGTCGAGGCAGGTGACCGCCATCGAGTGCCGGACATTGATCCCGGATCCCACCACGTCCGACAGGTCGGCGCGGATCGCTTCGGCGAGGACGTCAACGTCGAGTTCAGCGAAGCGCAATGTCCCCTGCCAATCGTTGGGCACGTTGGTCTCGTCGACCATAGCTCGCTGCGGTGTTTCGTTAAGCGCATGGGCCAAGGGGCCGGCCCCGTGGCGGGTGACGTAGCAGCGGGTGGCGTAGAAAGCCTGCAGCGAGCCGATCCCCATGATCCCGCAGAGCGCGAGCACGTTCTTCAGGCCCGTGTTTGACCGGGTCACATGAGGGAACGCGCCGCGATCCTGATCCAGCATAAGGCCCTGGGCTCCTTCGAACACGACGTCCGGCGCGCCGGCGAGGTCTTCGTCGCGACGAATGCCGACGGTTTCGGAGAACGCGGTCGCCGCTTCCATGAAGCCGGGGATAGCACGGTCCGAGAAGATCAGGTCCCGCTTGTTCAGCCAGGCCGAGGAGATGCCGAGCTTCGTCAGCCGGCGCGGCATCCACTCGGTTCGCACGAGTTCGAGCTTCGCCGCGAGCGCGGGGGGATCGCGGAGGTCGTCCAGGGTGGTACGGTAGCGGCCGTGAAGTCCCCGTTCGATGGTCTCTCCGAAGCCGACGCCGCAGCTGCCGTGGCGCGCGGCTCCCCTCGCCTCTTCCGCGAACTGGTTCAGCATCATGTCGAAGGGCGTGGTCAGAAGACCATGCGGGTCCGCCGAAATCTCCGGGCGCACGCCCAAGGCTGCGAGATCGGCGAGTTCCGTGCCGAGCAGCAGCGGATTTGAAACAAAGAAGCGGCTGAGGTGGGTGCCGGCCCCAGCGAATGAACCAGAGCCAACGTGATGGAAGACGTGCCGCCGGCCGTCCGGCGAGACGACGGTGTGGCCCGCCTGAGCCCCACCGTTGAACCGGACCACGACCGCGCCTTCGGCGGCAGCCGCAAGGGCGTCGATCATGAGGCCCTTGCCCTCGTCGCCGTAGCCGGCACCGATGACCGCGGACGCTCTCGTCGTTGCTCTCATGGCGATCCCCTCTCAAAACCTGACGACGCCGCTGCCCTGTCCCCCGCGCTTGGACAGCCCGCGGATGGCGTCGGCGACGACGATCGAGGTCTTGCCCGACCAGCTGCCGGCGACGGCGGACTTGTCGATGCCCTCGTGCACCTGGATCGCGGACACGATCGTCTCTGCGATTTTTGTGTGGTCCTCCAGGACCATGACGCGCTCCGGCAGGAGCGGCTGCCACGTCCTGAGCACGTGGTCGAGGTTGGACCCCTTGGCGTAGCCCTCGCGGATCACGACGTGGAAGATCTCGAAGGACCGTGACGCGAGGGCGATGCAGTCGGCCGCCGAGATATCGCTCTCAAAGTCGATGCCGAGGAAGCGCTTGGCCTGGTCCTTGGTGACCGCGGGCAGGATGGGCTCGTCGCCGACGGTGAAGAGGTAGCCCTTCTTGCCGCGCTTGGCCATGCTGTCCGTCTCCGTCTTGAAGGCGGCGAACAGGTGGGGGAGCGCGTAGGATTCACCGTTGTTGCCACCGCCCCCGTGCTCGATGAAGAGTCGCTTGGTCTGGTCGGCGAGACGGATGTCGGCCTCGAACTGCGTGCACTGCAGGGGAGCGCGGTCGCAGTAGGCGTCGCCTACCGCCATCATCATGATGTGAGGGTCGGTGACCGGCTTGCGGTCGTAGATCTCCGATGCAAGCACGTTCAGCTTGTCGCGGACGAGAACCTCCGCGAGGATCCCCATCGATCCCGTCACGTCGGTCGCGACCATGATCGGGGTCGACAGCGGGTTGTCGACGCTGTCGCGGCTCTCGCGCACCTTGATCTTAGCGGGGTCGAACTCGTCGGCCAGACCGCTCGAGGTGAAGACCTGGGCGGCCGAGCGGCCCGCCGTGTTGCTGGCGGTCCAACCCGACCAGGCGTTGCTGTCCCATCTTCCGTTGCCCATGGCGTTTCTCCTGTCAGTTGTGCCGGTAGATCTGGTCGGGGTCGGCGGCGAGTTCGACGAACCGGCGGGGTCCGAACGCCGCCTCCCGCGCCTTCTCCCATCCTGCGTAGTCGGCGCGGGCGGAGTTGGCTGGGGGATGGATGAGCCAGCGCGCGAGCGCGCCGGGAACAGTGGGGTCGCGGGCGATCTTCTGCCCGGCGAGGTCTCCGAGCGCGGCGCGGGCCGTCGCGCGGATGAGCGAGAGGTCGATTGCCGGCTCAGCGACCATGCGCGAGAGCAGATCGGGGCGGATGTGCGCGAGCGAGGAAGCCGGGAGCGCTTTCAGCGTGGCGCCGCGTTCGTGCGCGTACCACCAGCCGCCGCAGAGCGTCACCGAGTGGTGCTTGGGGGAGACGAAGACCGTCTTGCTCCCGATCGCACCATGGACGGTCCCGGTCCACTCGAGCCAACAAGTGAGGTTCTCCAGCGAGGAGACGATCCAGGCGACGTGCTCCGGAGGCATGCGGCCCCCGAGCCACGCGACGAGATCTTCCAGCAGCACAAGGTCCGGCGTGCTCTCCTGCACGAGCACGAAGCGGTCGGACGTCTCGAAGGATGCCAAGATCTTCGGTAGGCGCCTGCCGATCTCCTTGCGCATCGCGTCGTTGCCGAAGCGGAAGGCCCCGATGGCCGCGACGGCGCGGTCGAACAGATCCTTCTCAGACTTGCGTACCGCCCAAGCAATCGCCTTACGGCCGAGATAGAACTCGCCGAGCTCGAACTCTCCCGCGCGGCGGTGGCGCAGCTCGTAGGTTTTGCCGGAGTACGCGGAGAACCGGATTGACCCGGCCCCTCGCCAGGTCCCGGCGGCGATGCGGCGCTCCGCTTCCTCGTAGAGCGAGGCGACGTGTTCGAAAACCTCCTTCGCAAGCGAAGCCTTGTTGCGGTCCGGGTGCCAGGCCTTGGCGAGCGCCTTCCACTCGCGCTTCGCCGTGTCGGCATCGCTGCTGAACAGCAGCTCCGGGCGTCCCGCCGGGACGGCAAGGATGGTCTCGGGAGCGAGTGTCGAGTTATCCGTCATGGCGACCTCCATGGCCCTACAATTATGTACTTTGAAGATAGTGTCAACTATCAACTAAGCGACGATGCTCTTGTGCGCTGTGGTGGCATAGGCAAGGCTGTGCAGGTTAGTTGGCAGGAGCCACTATGTCGGAGCCTGAATACCCCCGTCCCCTCGCGATGGTGGACTGCGCGCTGTTCACGTTGCGGGACGGCCGGTTGTGCGTGGGGTTGTTGGACCGCCCGGCCCCGCCCGAACTCGGAAAGCCGGCCCTCGTCGGCGGATTCATCCACGTCGACGAGGATGCCGATGCGGAGGAAACCGCCCGCCGCGTGCTGCGGCAGAAAGCGGGTCTGGCAGACATCTTCTTGGAACAGCTGAAGACCTACTCCGGGATGCGCCGCGGCGAGATGCGCGGCTGGAGCATCTGCGTTGCCTACTACGCCCTGGTGCCGGAAACGACGGTGCATGAGCAAGGCAACGGCTCGCTGCGGTTCCTGCCCGTAGACGACCTCCCTGCCCTCGCCTTCGACCATGCCGAGATCGTCCGCGACGCCGTCGCCAGGCTGCGATCCAAGGCCAACTACTCGAGCCTGATCGCATTCCTGCTCGAACCCAAGTTCACCCTCTCGGAGCTCCAGCGTGTCTTCGAGCAGGTGCTCGGCGAGAAGCACGACAAGAGCGCATTCCGCAAGAAGGTAGCTGAGCTCGGCATGGTCGAGGAGATTCCCGGCGAGACTCGCAGCGCCGGAGGTCGCCCAGCCCAGCTCTACCGGCGGCGGGAGCGGCACCTCGTCCAGTACGAGCGAACAACGCTCCGCAGCTGAAGTTCAAGCCAAGGCGTCTGTATGGTGGCATGCCTGGATGTGAAGGCCCAAAGTCAGGGGCGAGGCCGATTTAGTTGTCTTCACAGCGCATTCCATAACTGGATCGTTGTCCATCAGAGTCCTACCAGCTCCACCACGCATTTACGCGCCGCGAAGCAGAATGCGCCTGTTCGGCAGGTCTTCGACATTTCAAAGACTTAGCGTACTAAATGTGAAGTCGCGTAGTCTCCGCGGGGCCGATGTGCAGTCGCCCGCGCCTTCCCCCGCCTGGTCTCCGCGAACGAAAATCCGTTTCGCGCGCCTGCCGCAGGCTGTAGATCATGCAACTAGCGGCCGAGCCAAACGCGCGGGTAATTGTGACTCAGGCGCAGAGCCTTGAGCCAAACCGCTCATGCTGAGCTTCAACGAGCGTGTTTATGAAGGTGAGGGGCTCAGAGTCCGAGCCGGACCAGTTGCTGCGACCACTCCATCGGCGGCTCGGCCAGGCGGGCAAAGCCGATGCCTTTGGGCAAGCGACCCTCGACCGCCGCGGTGACGAGCTCTGGGCAGACGAAGGCGAGCGAGAGCGTCTGCATCACGCTGCGTCCGGTGCAGCCCTCGCGTTCGGCGATCGCCTGCGGGCCATTGACGCTGCCCTCGACGATCTCCTCAAGCCAGCGCCGGCCGCGGGCGATGGCGCGCACCAGCTGCGACCGCGCCCGCGCGTCGAGCGGCGACGGGAGAGCCTGCGCGGTGCGCGGGATCAGGATGTTGCGGGCCCGACGGCTGACCTGCGGTGACCAGGGCAGCGTCATCGTCAGCGGTGGTTCAGGGTCGGCGTTGCTTTCGTCGCTGAGTTGGGTCGGTGCCGCCCCCCGCGGACGGTATCTGATGGTCACCGCTGTGGCGCTGAGCTGACAGCCAAGCAGATAGCTGTCGATCAGAACCCGATTGTCGATCGCGCCGGCGTCGAGACACTGGGCCCGCAGCGCTCCCGTGACCAGCGGCTCGATCTGCCGGGCTGCGACCCGGCGCAGTGATCCTGCCTCCCCCGCCCGACCATGGGCCAGGGCGCTGGAGAGATAGTAGTCGTAGCGGAGGCCCTTCTTGCGGGCGTGCGAGGGGGTCATGGTGTGACCCTGGTCATCGAAGAGCTTGCCGGCCAGCAGGGCGTTGCCGCCGCGCCGCACCCCGCGTCGCTCGATCCGTTGCGCATCCAGTTGCGCCTGGACGGTGTCGAACATCTCCCGATCCAAAATGGGTTCATGCTCGGCGGGGCAGATGGAGCCCTTGTAAAAAACCTCGCCGACATAGAAGCGGTTGCGCAGCAGATGGGCGAGCCCGCCGCGGGTGAAGGGGATTCCGCCCTGGATCTTGCCGCTGGAGAGCTGACGCTGCTTGGTGACGCCCCCCCTGGCGTGTAGATCGACGAGCACCTTGTCGAGACTGCCGAGTTCGCGATAGCGCTGGAAGATGAGCCGCACCCGCTCGGCTTCCTCCGGCACGACGATGAGCTTCTTGTTCACGCTGGTATAGCCAAGCGGCACCATGCCGCCGACCCACAGGCCCTTGCGCTTGGAGGCGCCGATCTTGTCGCGGATGCGCTCCGAGGTGACCTCGCGCTCGAACTGGGCAAAGGACAGTAAAACGTTCAGCGTCAGCCGACCCATGGAGGTGGTGGTGTTGAAGGCCTGGGTGACGGAGACGAACGACACCTTGTGAGCGTCGAAGAGCTCGACCAGCTTGGCGAAGTCGGCCAGCGAGCGGGTTAGGCGATCGACCTTGTAGACCACCACGGTGTCGATCAGACCGGCCTTGATTTCGCTGAGCAGGCGCTGCAGGGCCGGGCGGTTGAGCGTTCCTCCGGAAAAGCCGCCATCATCGTAGACCGCTTTTTGGGCCGACCAGCCCTCATGCAGCTGGCTCTTGATGTAGGCCTCGGCGGCCTCGCGCTGCGCGTCCAGACTGTTGAAGTCCTGATCGAGCCCCTGGTCGGTCGACACCCTGGTGTAGATGACGCAGCGGATGCGAGAGGGAGGCTGGGTCTTCATGAGGCCCTCTCCCCGGCTTTGCCGACGCCGAAGAAGCGCGGCCCGCTCCAGCGGGTGCCGGTGATGGCCCGCGCCACGCTGGAGAGGCTAGAAAAAGTCGCGCCATTCCAGGCAAAGCCGTCGCCCAGCACCATCACGCGCTGCTGCGCGCCGGCCCACTCCCGCACCAGCAGCGTGCCGGGGCGCAGGCCGCCGGCCCCAGGCACAGCGATCGGCTGATCATCGGCTGTCCCTCCCGCCTGGCCGAGCTTGGCGAGCAGGCGCAGCGTGGCCTTGTCGCAATCGCCAAAGGCCTTGGCCTGCAGCCGGTAGGCCAGGATCTTGAGCAGCAGGTGACGCGGAACATGGCCGGGAGCCGGCCGGCGCATGAGCCGCCGCCAGTGCAGCCGCAGCGCGGAGAGATCGAGATCGCGCAGGCGCGCGACCTCGGCTTCGGCCTGCTCTTTCAGTGATCGCTGCGAGCCCATCACGCGGCCTGCTCGCGGACGGCCCCAGCGATGATGCGGTACACCGAGGTCCGATCCTCCCGCTGCAAGCGCTCGATGCTAAACCCCTTCTGCCGCAATCCAGTCAGCGCCGCCCGTGTGGTGTGAGGCAGCCATCCCGTGGCTTTGATCAGGTCGTCCAGGCTCGCACCCTCCTCGCTCGAAAGCATGGCGATGATCCGGGCGCGCTTGGTCGGCTGTCCTTTACCTATCGCAACTTCGGCGGGCGGAGCGACCACCGGCTGAACAGCTTCCCCGCGCCCCGTCTTCGTCGAGGCTGGTGTCTCCTCAATCGGCTCCGGACACCCAATCGCTGCCAAGCCGGCAAGCGTGATTGCGATGGCGGGCGCATCTTCAGCGCGGCTGAGCGGGCTGTCGATCGTCGCGACCAGACCTTGCGTCCCCAGCGCGTTCACCGCCCTCGCAAAATCGCGCTTGGTCATGGTCTCGGACCGGAACAAACGGCGATCGTGCCGCTGCGAGGCCAACGACAGCAGTGCGAGCTGCGTGTCACTGAGTTTGATTATCTTGGATTGACGGATGATCATGGCTCTCTCCTGGCGTCATGCGACGGCAACCTCGCCGTCACTGATACGACCCCGCTATCGGCTATCGGCCAGCGGGGTGGAGAGGCGGTTGGTCTCACGGTCGAGGGCCTAGCGCCATTGCCCACAGCAACGCTCTGTTTGTCGCGACAGTCCAGTCCTGTCTGCGGGCAGCGCAAAAGATCCAGATCTATCGGAGGGTCGCCTGCAGGTTCAATGCGGGGACACGCAACCACCTTTACCGAACATCTGTCTGCCCGCCACCTGCAGCCGCGTGACGCGCCAGCCAGGCGCCGTCGGCCAGCGCACGCAGCTTTGCATAGGCGATTTCCGGATCAACCGCACCGAAACCGGCAAAGGTCCCGAATCCGCAATCCGAGCCGGCCATCACCCGTTCGGGGCCGACAATCTCCGCGAAACGCGCGAGGCGCTGGGCGACAAGTTCCGGGTGTTCGACAAAGTTCGTGGTGGTGTCCACGACGCCCGGCACGAGGATCTTGTCTTCGGGAATGTCGCCCGCCCTGTCGCGGAACACGGTCCATTCGTGCCCATGACGGGGGTTGGCTGCCTCGAACAACACGTAACGTGCGTTCACGGCCATCAATGTCGAAAAGACCTTGGCGAGCGCGATGTCACAGACGTGGGGACCCTCGTAGTTGCCCCAGCAGATGTGGACGCGAACGCGTCCAGGGTTGATGCCGGTTAGGGCGTAGTTCAGCACATCAACATGCTCGGCCGCGATACGGACGAAGTCCTCGTCGCTCAAGGTCGAGAACAGCATGTGACGCGAGAGCGCAAGGTCGGGGCAATCAACCTGCACGTCGAGCCCGGCATCGACGATGGTCCGGTATTCGTCGCTCATGGCTTCCGCCAGGGCCTGGAGATATTCGCTGCGGGAGGCATAATGCGCGTTGGGGAGGAAGAGCGAGATCACCCCGGGGGAGGCCGCGTTCATGAAGCCCCTCGCCGCGCCATGTTTGGCCATTGCGGCCTTGAGGTTTGAGATGTCGGCGAGCAGATCGCCTTGCCCCTTGGACCGTACTTCCCCGGTACACATGGGGCGCGAATAGGTCGGCGTCCCCCCCGAATCGGCGAGCCGCTTCAGGAACCCCGGAAATAGTTTTAGGTCCGCAGGCGCGTTGCGGGGACTGTCGCCGGAGAAGCCGGTGTAACGATCCTTCACGTAAGTCGCATAGGAAATCTTGGACGTTTCGCCATCGCTCACGACGTCTATGCCCGCGCCGACCTGGCGGGCCACGGAAAGCGAGACGGCTTCCCGTATGCAGGATGCGAACGCACCGTCGTCCCAGGGCTCTCCCCTCTCCCGCGCGAAGAGGGCGTCGACCACGTCCTGACTCCGCGGGAGGGAGCCCACGTGTGTCGTGCTGAACTGCATCTCGCTCTGGACCATGGTCGCTCTCCTACAATCAACTTGTTCGTTCGGACGGACTTTTTGTTCGTTATTTCTTATTTGTCTGTTATAAAGAACGGTGCCCCTCTAACGTATGCCGGAGATGCAAGAAGATGCTGGCTGCCGCAAACCGCCTGCCCGACGTCAAACGGCTCGTCGAAAAGATCTCGGGGCAGAGCCGGATCGGGTTGAGGGACGCGATGCGACTGCGGGATCTCGGGCTACCTCCCTTCCGCGGGGCCACGGTCTTTGTGCTGGATGAGAATGACGCCGTCGAGTCGGTCGGATGCACCACGGTGACCGAGACGGTGTCCATCGCGACGATCCTGGCGGCTCTCCGGCGGCTGGCAGCATGAACTTTAGCCCTTCACGGCACCCGCGGTCATGCCGGCCACGATCTGCCGCTGGAAGACGAGAACCAGGATGATGATCGGGATCGTCACCGAGACGGCGCCCGCGATCCCGAGCATCAGCTTGTCCAGGTGCTTGCTCTGGCCCATGTAGTTGCCCAGCGCGGCGGTCATCGTGGACATGTCACCGTTCATCAATTGGCTCGAGATCAGGTAGTCGTTGTAAGCAAGCAGGAAGGCGAAGAGCGAGGCCGTGACGACGCCCGGCCACATGACCGGCATAATCGCCAGCCTGAAGGCCTGAAAGCGGGTGCAGCCGTCGATTAGTGCAGCTTCGTCGAGTTCCTGCGGCACGCTCATGAAGAAGGAACGCAGCATCCAGATCGCGAAGGGCTGGTTGATTGCAACGAGGACCAGAATCAGCGTCTCGTAGCGGCTCCACAGGCCGAGAGCGACGAAGGCCGGCCTGTAGGAGGTCAGCAGCACGACCTGTGGCATGGCCCGGAAAATCAGGGCCACGACTAGCAGCCAGAAGCCGAGCGGGCCCCGATAGCGCGACAAGGCATAGGCCGCCGGACAGGCGACCGTCAGGGAAACGACGACGGTGAAGACCGTCACGATCGTGGTGTTGATCGCGTAACGCCAAAACCCGTCGGACACCCACACGCCGTAGTAGTTAGCAAGGCTCATCGGGGCGATCAGCTTCGGCGGCTGCGCGAAAGCGTCGATTGGCGCCCTGAACGAGATGAGCAGCATCCAGGCAAACGGGAACAGGGCGACGAACAGCCAGGCGAGAAGGCCTGCCCCGTTGAGGCTACTGAGCCAGAGCGGAAGGCGGCCTCTCATGTCATTCCCCTCTGGTCGCGCCAGGTGCGGACGAGCACCGGGATGAGAAGGATCACGATGCCAACGACCGTCAGCACGCCGTAGGCAGCGGCGCGGTGCACGTTATCCTCGAAGGCGAGCACATTGTAGATAAGGTATTGCAGGGAGCTGGCGAAGACCCGTGAGTTGAAGACGAGGATCGGCTCGAACACACGATAAGCATCCATGATGTGGATGAGCGCGATCACCGCAAAGAGCGGCGCGAGATGGGGGATGGTGACCATGCGCACGGTCTGCCAGCGGCTCGCGCCGTCCACGTAAGCCGCCTCCACGGTCTCCTGGGGCACGGATTGAAGCCCCGCGTATAAAACGATGAAGGCGAAGGGCACCGCATACCAGACCTCGTAGACAATGATCAGCGTACGGATCGTGAAGCTGTCCTTCAGGAAGTATATCTGGCCGAAGCCGAGCTGCCGCAGGACGGATGCGACGATGGCGTTGTCCAGGAAGAGCCAGTAGATCGCCAGGGCCGACACGACCGGTGTGACGATCATCGGCAGGAGGCTCGCGAAGATCAGCGGCCCCTTCAGCCAGTGCGTCGCCCGGTTGACGGCGAGCGCCAGCAGGAAGCCGAGCACGAGCACGAACGGGGTCGAGATGAAAGTCAGAAGTAGGGTGAACTCCAGCGCGCCCCAGAAATCGAGATTGGTGACGTCCCGGTACATGCCCTCTACGAGGTCGGGCAGGCTCGCCTGCGGACGATCCTTCTGGATCGCCTCCTCTACCTCGCGGAGCTGGGAGGCGTCGGTCATGTTCCGCAGGCCGACATAATTCCACACCCGGACCGAGCGGCCGTGCTCGTCGAGCACGGCCTGGGGGACGAAGCTCACCTGGTCGCGGCTCTGGCCCGCGAACAGGGGCACCTTGGTGACGACGCGCACTTGCTCCGTCTTCACGTGAGACTGGTGCAGCGCCAGATAGATCACGCCGAGGAGGGGCAGTGCGATCAGCAGGCCCATGGAGACGAGCGAGGGCGCCACGAAAGCCAGGAACGTCCTCGTCCGCATGATGTCCCCCTCGGTTACACCGGCACGCCTGCCCCTATCTCAGGAATCCTGCATCCTTCGCGGCGCGGCGATAGGCCTTGGCCGCATCGTCCAGGCTCTGCTGCGCTGAAACCTTCCCCGCCAGGAAGTTGCTGGTGCTTTCGCCAAGAGCCAGCAGCGAGAGGTCGACCTGGGGCGACATCGGGAAAGGCTGCGCCCCGGCACCGACGGTATCGACGATGGCCTGCGAGTAGGGCGTCGGCTTGTAGTTCGACCGCAGCCACAGCGTGATGTCGTTGTTCTCGGTCACCGTCTCGGGCTTGATCGCTTCCATCATAACCCGGAAGGTGAGGTCGGGGTCGCCGTCAAGATTCTTGGGGATGACGTAACCGTCCCACCAGAAGAGCGTCGCGATCGGCCCGCCCGGCTTGGCGGCGGGCGCCGGCGCGAAGCCGACCTTGCCGACCACCTTGCTCTCGCTCGGGTTGTCCATGGCGGGCGCCGTATCCCCCCAGAGAAAGGCCATCGCCGTGCGACCCTGCTGGAGCTCCTGCTTCACGCCGCCGAAGTCGATGGCGAGCGCGTTGGGCGACATCTGGGCGAACAGCTTCTTCATGAGCTCCAGGGTCTTCAGCCCGGCCTCGCCGGTGAAGGCCGGCTCGGCGGTTGCTGGATCCGTGAGCTGCCCCCCCATCGCAAGGTAGATGTCGACAAACTCGTTGCCGAGCTCCCAGGCATTGCCATAGGCGGCCGAGAAACAGTGATCAATGTCGGGCTCGTTCTTCCTGATTGTCTCGCATGCGGCCAGGAGCTCGTCATACGACTTAGGGACCGCGATTTTGTGCTTCTCCAAGATATCCTTGCGAAAGAACAGGATTTGCGCATTCGCCATGAATGCGACGGCGACCACCTCCTCCCCGAACCTGATCAGCATCTGGTCTTCGATCTTGTACTTGTCCTTGTACTTATCGACGAAGGGATTCAGCTTCATGAGCTGGCCCTTAGCCTGCAGCTGAGTCACCGACGAGTTGGCCACGTGAGCTCCGTCGAAGGGCGACTTAGCCGCCTCGAAGGCACGAGGGATCTCCGACTTCACAGACGTCGTCATCTTGACCTCGATCTTGAGGTCGGGGCGCTCGCACTCCTTCATCTTCTTGGCGAGAAGCTCGAGCGTGGGGAAGAAGTTGGTGATGACGTCGACCTCGCCCTTCCCGTCCACCTGGCAAGCCGCCCGGGCGGCGCCGCCGAAGGCGAAGGTTGAAAGGGCCGCGAGCGCGGCCGACGCGACAAGCGTGCGAACTGGCTTCATGTCTTTCTCCCTCGCGCCGATGAAAACTGCTCTGGAGAGTCGCCGACGCTGAGAGCGTCCCGCCAGCCTTGTCGTCCGCGTCGATGGCTCAGCCGGCAAGTTGCATGAGCAACCCGAACTCGTTGAACATCATCCACTCCTTCTGGACGACGCCGTTCTCGATGGACCACTGACTGATCCCCCAAAGGGTGACTTGCTTGCCCGTGGGCTCGCCATAGGGTCCGTTACCGCGGTGCGTGCCGACAGCGCTCCAGCGGATCGAAGCGACGATCCCTTCCTCCGGATTACCCATCCAGTAAATGTCGTCGACGGTCAGCGCGATGTCGGGGAACATGGCGACCAGCGAGAGGATGAAGGCGCGCAGCTGGCCCTGGCCGCGCAGAACCCGGCCCGAATTGCTTTGGCAGACGACGCCAGGCCCGTAGACCTTGTCGATGGCGCCGAAGTTCCGTCGATTCCAAATCGTGCCGAAGGCCGCCCGGGCGAAGCCGTCGACATCCGCCTCCGCCCGTTCCGGGAAGGTGTTCGCCTCCGGCTTTCCTTGCCCGATCATGCGCTTGGGCTCGCCGGCGAGAAAGTTGGAAGTGGCCGTCGAACGGGAGGCCGCCACCTTCCGCGCCGTCTCGACCACGTCGAGGCCGAGCTGTCGCACGAGGCCGGCGGTATCGTAGATGACGTTCTCGTGGAAGATCTCGTTGGCGCGGGCGACGCAGTTGGCGATACACCAGAGCTGCACGCGTTTGCCCGTCGGCGGCCCGAACCGGCTCCAGCCCGTGTTCGTTCCCAGTATCTTGGTCCGGTGAGAGGTGTGGAAGCCGACCGTCTCGTCACCGGCCCAGATCACCTCGTCGGCGACCAGTCGGATATCCGGGAACGCGTTGTTTGTGTGGACGGTGTCCGCGACGATCTTGTCGCGGCCGTATTGTAGGCCGAGATCATCCCACACCGTACAGTCGTGGCTGTAACAATCGTAGATGTAACCGATGTCCTTCTCTTCCCAGATGCGATGGGTGATCCGGACGATGTAGTCGACGATGTTCACATAAGCGGGCTCGAAGCCATTCATGGGCTGAGAGACCAAGCCCTCGGGGGCGCGTCCGATGAAGTTATCCGTGCCGCCGCGGCGATAGGCATCGAGCGAGATGGAGAAGTCGCTGGGCATGTGCCGCCGGTCCAGGGCTTCGAAGCGGACCCTGGCCCCGCTGCGAAATCCTGCGTTGCGGTTCGGGGCATCCCCGCCCTGCCTTGGATCTCTCTCTCGGTCGGACTTGGTATCTCGTGGTCCGGACAGCGAAACAGGTTCGCTCGATGCAGCGGCTTTGGCGGAGTGATCAGCCATGCGGTGCTCCTTTGTGCATACGTATGCTTTCCCAATCTGCAAGAGAACGCAACCGGAAATTTGCCGACCAAGGCATCATCTTAGCCCTTTTCTCCAAAGGAACTGCTTACGCAAAGTGGCTGGACAGCGGTCGTGAATGGGGCAGAATGTGCATACGAATGCGTGGAGCCTCCAATGCTGCATCACAATCCTTCGGTGGTGAAGACCGCGATCCGCGACGCCCTGCATGCCCTGGTTGACGGACCGGGTGGGGATCCGCCGAGCTCCTCGCCCTACGCGCCGGACGTCCTTCTGCAGGCTTTCCACCCGCTGAACGAGGTCCGCGGATCAGCGGGCGTCGAGGAGAGGCTGTGGGCGCCCATGCGGCGAGCCTTCAGCCATCGCGCCCGGGTCGATCAGTTCTTTACGGGCGGCAGCTTCGGCGGGCACGACTGGATCTCGTCCTACGGCCACGTCCACGGGATCTTCGAGGCCGAGTATCTCGGCATTTCACCGACCGGGGGCTGGGCGGCCATCCGCTTCGGGGAGTTTCACCAGATCGAGAACGGACGGATCGTGCGGTCCATCGTCATCTTCGACGTGCCGGACCTGATGCGCCAAGCGGGCCTGCTTCCCTGGCGGCCGGGCCTTGGGGTAGAGACCCTGCAGCCTGGCCCGGCGACACAGGACGGCGTGCTGCTCGCAGCCTCGGACCCCCGCGAGAGCGCCCGCTCACTGAAACTCGTCGAGGCGATGATCTTCGAGGGCCTGCTGGAGCCTGCCGGCGAGCTCTCGACCGCAGACCAGATGCGCCAGTACTGGACGGATGACATGATGTGGTATGGCCCCGGGCTGATCGGGGCGACCCGCGGGATCGAGGGCTTCTACCGCTTCCATGAGGAGCCCTGGGAGCGGTCGGTGTCGCTGCGCGGACCGAAGCCGACCCGGGCCGAGAAGCACGTCACCCGCTTTGGAGATGGTGTGTTCTGCTCCTTCACGGGCTGGCCCAGCATCCTGGCGACGCATAAAGGGCCTTTCCTGGGCCTGCCCGCCTCCGGCGCCAACCTCGACATCCGGGTGATGGACTTCTATCACCGCCGTGCCGACAAGCTCGACGAGAACTGGGTGTTCATCGACTTTCCGCACCTCTTCCTGCAGCTGCGCGTCGACCTCTTCGGCCGGATGGCGGATCTTCGCGACGGCAAGGCCATCTCGAGCCCGTGGCTCGACGTGAAGGTTGCCGCACGGCCCCTCACGGGACCATGATGCACCCCCCGAGACAGCTTCCGCCCCCGAGTCAGATTCGATGAAGAAACCTGCTGCGACATCGATCGATGTGGCGCAACGAGCGGGTGTGTCCCAATCCGCCGTCAGCCGGGCCTTCTCACAGCCCAAGACGGGGCGGGGCGTGTCCGCTGAAACACGCGACCGCATCTTCGCTGCGGCTGCCGAGCTCGGCTACCGTCCCAATGCCCTGGCTCGCTCCCTGGTCAGCCAGCGCTCCGGCATCGTCGGAGTGCTTTTCAGCTACCTCGACAACCCGTTTTACGCCATCGCCCTGGAGCGTCTCTGCCACGAGCTCCAGGCGCAAGGCTATCACGCGCTCGTCTTTATGATGCCTGACACGCTCGCCGAGGTGGAGGCGACCGTCCGTCAGATCCTGCAATACCAGGTGGACGGGGTCGTCACGGCCTCGGTCGAACTCTCCTCCGACCTCTGTGAGATCTGCCTGCAGCAGAACGTCCCGGTGGTAATGCTGAACCGCAAGCAGGACGACGAGAGGCTGTCTTCCGTCACCACCGACAATGTCGGTGGCGGGCGACTGGCGGCACGCCGGCTCGTCGAGACCGGACACGAGCGCATCGCCCTGATCGCGGGTTGGGAAGGCGCGTCGACCAGCCGCGACCGCGAATTCGGCTTCCGGGCCGAGCTCGAATATCTCGGACGTCCACTCTTCGCCCGGGCCGTGGGCCATTTTGACCTGGCCAAGACGGAGGCCGCCACGCGGTCGCTGTTCGATACGACGGGGTCCCGCCGTCCAGACGGAGTCTTTGTGGCCAATGACTACATGGCGGTACGAGTAATGGACGTTATGCGGTCCGACCTCGGCCTGAAGGTGCCGGAGGACGTATCCGTGATCGGATTCGACGACATCGCCATGGCGGGCTTGCCCACTTACGACCTGACCACAATCCGTCAGCCGACGGAGCGGATGGTCGAGGCCGCCTTGCGCATCCTCTTCCGCCAGATCGAGGCCCGCGCCAACGATCCCGAGCACGTAATACTCGGCGCCGTTCTGGTCGAACGAGGCAGCGTCGCGTCACGCCATGACCTTTAAAATGCCGCCCCCGTCCTGATCTCCGTTGGCGCGAACGCCCGTCGTCCGGCCGAGGCAACGCAGCATCTAAAATGGACAACATCTCACCTTGCCGCGATCGATTCAGGGTCTGCTCCCCACGCTAGCTTGTGACAACTGGCGGAAAAAATCTCCGGCGAAATCTGGCATCGGAGAAATGTTCGAGAACGGGCACTACCGACAATCCATGATTAGAAAGTGCAACGAACATGCAACGTGAAAACAGTTTCAAAGCGATGTTGAGGACCGGCAGACCCTGCGTCGGTACTTGGATCAAGACGCCCCACCCAATGGTCGTTGAAGTTCTCTGCCGGACGAACCTGGAGGTGTTGTGTCTCGACGCGGAGCACTCCCCGTTTGATCGCCGAGACCTCGACGGCTGCATCTTTGCGGCCAATGCGTCTGGAATGCCGGTCTTGGTTCGTGTCCCCTCGCCAGACGCTCACCAGATCCTAAATGCGTTGGACCTCGGCGCGACCGGCATCGTTGTGCCTCACGTTCGGAATGCACGAGAGGCCGAGGCGGCCGTCCGTCATTCGCATTTCGAGCAAAACGGTCGAGGCTATGCCGGATCGACCCGCGCCGCCCGTTACACCGGACGAACCATGACAGACCATATCAAAGCATCACAAGCCGCTACCGTCGTCGTCGCTCAGATCGAAGACGTGGAAGGTGTCGATGCCATAACCGAAATCGTGTCGGTCGACAGACTGGATTGCGTCTTCGTCGGGCGCGCCGACCTCGCGGTATCATACGGAGCGGCTTCACCGGCCGACGCGGTGGTGGTCGAAGCGGCAACGCGCGTTGCTAAGGCTGCGCGTGCCGCAAACCTGCCGGTCGGCATGTTTGTCTCCGACTTTGGGGAGATTCCCGGATGGGTGAAGCTAGGTGTAACCCTGTTCCTGTTGGAGTCGGACCATGTCTTTCTTCTGCGCGGCGCCAATCAGCTGATCGAACGGTGCAGGACCGCGAGCGGAACGCCGTCGACTTAGGTCCTCGCACGCCCGATAGAGTCGCGGGGGTCGGTGTCCTCACGCCGGGTGTGCTGACCTTCCGCGTGCGCCGTCGATCTCCTTGCCGTCGGACAAGGCAGATCATGAAGACCTTGGGGAAACGCCGTCGCGCCGAATGACTGAACGCCTTTCCTCGGCGCGAAGCATCTCCCCGCCGCCACGCTCGGCAGGCTCAAAACACATCTTTATGAGAGCGAAGCCCAGAAGAAGTGGCTAGCTCCAAAGCCACTCGCGAAGTCGTCGTATTGTGTCGTCAGGATTCTGAAGCGTCGGCAGGTGACCGCACTTATCAATAATGACAAGCTTGGAGTTCGGAATCAGCCGGGCCATCAGTTCGTGACGATCAAGCGGGCAAAGGGTATCGTGCGATCCGGACAGGATCAACGTGGGTGCGTTCACGCGTGCCAAGGTTTCCGATCGGTCCGGCCGGTGCTGGAGTGCGCGTGATTGCCGGATGAATACCTCCGGTCCCAAGGCCAGGGCCATCGCGAGGCAAGTCGCAGCAACGCTTGCATCGACGTGCCCTGGCGCAAAATAATGTGGGATCATCTGCAAGGACATCACGTGCGCCAGACCACCGTGCCGGACGGCCTCGATCTGCGGCTCCCGACTCGCCGCGACCTCGGGTCGCTCCGGCAACGGATTCGTATCAAGGAGGGCGATCCGCTCGACCCGCTCCGGCGAGAGGGCCATCACCGCCATCGCGACGATTCCGCCGAGGGACAAACCGGCCAAGGCAAAGCGTTCCGGCGCCTGGCGAAGCACCGCGCCCGCCATACCCTCGACCGTGTCGTCCTTTTCGATCCTTGCAACGACCACCGGCCGTTCCCGCCCGAAAGCTTCGATCTGGGGCGCAAAGAGCCGTTCGTCGCACATCATTCCCGGCACGAGAACCAACGGTGTTCTCGCGCGCCTCGTGGCCGGCCCGCTCACAGCCGTCGGGTCAGACCAGGCGGATCGTCGGTGTTGCGGACGCGATAGAGGGTCGCCTCTCCCGTCATGGAGGGCGCCAGCGTGCGCGTCAGCCCAGGCGGCACGGCGCATGTGTCGCCGGGGGCGAGCACGGCCGAGCCGCCGTCCCAGCCGAGCCGCCAATGCCCACGCATCACCATCAGCACCTCGTGGCGTTCGGTGGCGTAGGCCTGCTCCGGGATCGAGCCCCGCGTCAGGAATTCGACCTCGAAGCCGGGCCTGTCACGCAGCACGCCCTCAGCGCCGATGACGGTCGCCGGCTTGTTCCGGGCGAGCGCTACGAGGTCCCAGTAGCGGGCCACGAAGTCGCGGATGACGGCCTCGGGCGGCACTTCGGGAAAGTCCTTCAGCTGCTCCTCCGTGAGAACGGGCATAGGCCCGATTCCCGCAGGCAGGGACTGTCCCTTCTTGCTGTCGTAGAGCTTGCCATTCGCCCCGAGCACAAGGCCGTGTTCGCGCGCATCCTCAATTACTTGCGGCGCCCAGATCACGCCGCCGCCGGCATCGTCGCCGCCGAGGATGGCCATGATCATCCCGTAATCGGTGCCCACGTTCTCGAAGCCGCGGAAGATGCCCGTGGGGATGTTGAAGATGTCGCCTTCCTCGAGGATCACGTCGCCAGCCGTGCCCCAGCGCCCCCAGAAGAATCGCCAGCGACCTTTCAGCACGAAGAAGACCTCGGCCGTGCGGTGGGAGTGCAGCGAGTTGCGGCAGCGGGGCGGCTGGCCGGCGGCGCCGATGTTGAAGCCGGGCGTCTCGCGGATGTGGATGTGCTGGTCGGCGCTCTCGGAGACGCCCGCGCCGATGATGGTGAAGTTCTCCTTCTGGTTCGAGCCGGGGGTATGTGCGTCGATGAATGCCGTGCGGCAGGGTTGCAGATCGCCGTAGCGAACGATCCGCGCTTCCATCTCGTGGGGAGTCATAGCGTTTCCTATCCCGTCTTGAGCAGTATTTGTTTCCAGATGGCGGTCTCGTCGTAGAGGACCCACTCGCGGCGCAGGCCCCAGGGGCCGAACTCGGCATGGCTGAGCCCGAGCACGTAGACCTCGGCTCCAGTCGGTTCGCCGAAGGCGCCGAAGCCCTCGTGCCGGCCGTGCAGGGTCCAGCGCAAGGCCGCCCGCGGCGGCATGTCCCGGTCCTGCCGGCCGATCACGTGGTGGATCGTGAACAGAGCGCGGGGGAACGCCGCTCGCAGGCGCATGAAGAAGCCGTCGACGGCTTCGCGACCGTGGCCGGTGACGCCGCCGGGCATCTCTATCTGCACGGCCCTGTCATAGACGTCAGGGATGCAGGCGAAGTCAGCCGCCATGAGGCGCGTCAGGATCTCCGCGTAGCGATGGCCTGGCGGGTCATCATTGCCTCGCCCGCGGTAATCGCCGAGCACGTCGGTGTCCTTCACGAGGGGGCGGGTGCAGCGCTCGGGGCCTCCCTCGGCTTCAATGCGGTCGGCGGCGTAGCGCTTGGGATCGACACCGAGCTGGCGCACGATGGCGCCCTGGTCGCGCACCAGCCACTCGTCGTAGATCCGGTTCTCCCGCACCGCGCAGTCCGCAATGATGCGGTAGCGCAAAGTGCGCCCGGTGGGCTCGCCATAGGCGCCGGCCTGGGAATGGGTGGCGGTGGACAGGAGGCGATGCGAAGAGAGAAAGCCCTGCTCCTCGTCACCCGACCAGATGACGTCCTCTCCCAGCAGCGTGCGGTCCGGAAACTCGGCCAGGGTCGCCATGGTGGCGGCGATGACGTTCTCGTTGCCATGCACCACGGAGGCCGGGGAGCGGACCAGCATGTCGTCCGCGTAATAGCGGCGCAGGGTCGCGATGCCCCTGTCTTCCCAGATTTCCTTGGTGACGCCGAGAATATAGTCCGGCAGGTCCCGGAACTTGGGATCGAAGCCCATCATGTCGTCCAGCCCTCCGGAATGCGCGCGGAGCCCCGCACTACCAGCCGCGTCTCGACCTGGATGCGGCGGGGTGCCGAGTCCTTGTCCTCGATATGGGCGATGAGCGTGTCCACCACAGCCTTCACCATGAGGTCGGTGGGTTGGCTCACGCTGGTCAGGTTGTAGGACGGCCAGGCCGCCTGGGGGACGTCGTCGTAGCTGACGACAGAGACATTCTCGGGCACGCGCAGGCCGAGCTCGAAGCGCATCACGTCCATGGCAGCGATCGCCATGTGGTCATTGGCGATGAAGACCGCGTCGGGCGGGCGCTTGCGCGAGAACAGGCGCCGGGTGGCCGCCTGTGCGGCCTCAAAGTCGTAGTCGCCGCGATCGCGCGCGTAGAGCTTGCGCCCGGCCTCCTCCAGCCCGGCGCGGAAGCCCGCCTCGCGGTCTCGCTGCGTCGAGGCCCCTTCCCATCCCGCGAGGTAGGCGATGCGCCGGTGGCCACCCGCCACGAGAAACCGCGCCGCCATGCGGCCGCCCTCGACATTGTTCGAGGTGACCGTCGAGACGTCGCCATTCTGTGCGCGATTGAACAGGACCACGGGAACGCCGGCCGCCGCGCAACGAGCCGCGAGGTCGGACGACATCGAGACGGAGGCCATGACGATGCCGTCGACCTGATAGTCGAGGATCTCGCCCAGGACGGTCTCGACATCGGCCGTGGTCTGCGCCGACATGAAGATGAGCACATGGTAGCCGCGTTCCTGCAAGGCGTTGCAGAGCTTCTCCAGCGCCACCGGATAGTACTGGTTGTTCAGGTAGGCCACGATCAGCCCGACGATTTTGCTGCGGCCAGTGGTCAGCGAGCGGGCCAGCACGTTGGGCCGGTAGTTCAGCTCCTGGGCGGCGGCGAGCACCTTGGCGCGCATGCGCCGCGAAACGCTGGCCCCCGGCGTAAACACGCGGCTCACGGCCGACTGGCTGACGCCCGCCATTTTCGCTACGTCTAACGACGACGCCATCCCGTTTCCCCCTCAGGCCGCAGTCCAGCCGCCGTCGACGACCAGCGCCGACCCTGTCATGAGCGCCGAGGCGTCGGACGCCAGGAACAATACCGGTCCCATGAGGTCCTCGGGCTGGCCGACTCGTCCCAGCGCGATCTTGTCCTCGATCATGCGGCGCATGGCGGGATCCGCGAAAGTGGCTCGCGTCATGTCAGTGAGGACAAAGGTGGGGCAGATCGTATTGACCCGGATCCCGTGCGGGGCGAGGTCCAGCGCCATGGCCTTGGTCAGGCCCTCCAGCGCGTGCTTCGTGGCGCAGTACACCGATCGTCGCGGGCCGCCGACAAGGCCCATCTGCGAGGATACGTTGACGATCGATCCGCGGACGCCCGCGGCCACCATGCGGGACGCCACCTCCTGCGCCGCGAAGAACGCCGCGCGGACATTGAGGTCGGTCACCGCGGTGTAGTCCTCCTCGGTGACGTCGAGGAAGGCGGCGGGCCGGTTGGTCCCCGCATTGTTAACGAAGACATGCGGCGTCCCCGTCTCGTCGAGCATCGCGCGGAAGGCGGCCCGGTCCGCCACGTCCAGGGCGAAGGCACGCGCTGCGCGGCCTCGGCCGCGCAGCGCGCTGGCTGCCGCCTCGACCTCCGCGGCGCCGCGGGCCAGCAAGGCCACTTCGGCGCCGGCCTCCGACAGAGCCGCGGCCATGGCAAAGCCCAAGCCTCTCCCCGCGCCGGTGACCAGCGCCCGGCGGCCGTCGAGCCGGAAGGAGGGGGTCGCGGGGACGCCGATCATTCGCCTTCGTCCCGCCGCGTCGCCGCGGTGTAGGGCTCCACGTTGCGGCCGCCATAGCGGCGGACACGGATGTTGGCCTGCTCGGCATGGCCGGCGAAGCCCTCGAGCATGCAGAGCCGTGAGCAGACCTCGCCCACGCGCGCGCTGGCCTGATCGGTGAGCACGCGCTGGTAGGTGCAGGTTTTCAGGAACTTGCCCACCCAGAGGCCGCCCGTGTAGCGCGCCGCTTTCATGGTGGGCAGGGTGTGATTGGTGCCGATCACCTTGTCTCCGTAGGAGACGTTGGTGCGCGGGCCCAGAAAGAGAGCGCCGAAGTTGGTGAGGTTCTCCAGGTACCACTCGTCGCGGTCGGTCATGACCTGTACGTGTTCAGAGGCGATGGCGTCGGCCTGGGCGAGCATATCGTCATGGTCGTCGGCGACAATCACCTGCCCGTAGTCGCGCCAGGCCTGCCGGGCGACGACCCCCGTCGGCATGAAATCGAGCAGGCGCTCCACCTGCGCCATCGTCTCGCGCGCGAGCCGCTCCGATGTGGTGAGCAGGATGGCGGGAGAATTCGGCCCGTGCTCGGCCTGGCCGAGCAGGTCCACCGCGCAGAGCTCCGCGTCCACGGTCTCGTCCGCGATGACCAGCGTCTCCGTCGGGCCGGCGAAGAGGTCGATGCCGACCCGGCCGAAGAGCTGCCGCTTGGCCTCGGCTACGAAGGCGTTGCCCGGCCCCACGAGCATGTCGACCGGGCGGACCGAGGAAGTGCCGAGCGCCATGGCGCCCACCGCCTGGATGCCGCCGAGCACATAGATCTCGTCGGCGCCGGCCAGCGCCTGCGCGGCGACGATGGCGGGGGCGGGCCGGCCCTGATAGGGCGGCGCGCAGGTGGCGATGCGCTTCACCCCGGCGACCTTGGCCGTGACGACCGACATGTGCGCGGAGGCAAGCAGTGGGTACTTTCCGCCGGGCACGTAGCAGCCGACCGCGTTGACGGGGATGTGCTTGTGGCCGAGCACCACGCCCGGCAGCGTCTCGCGCTCGACAGGCAGCATCGATGCCATTTGGATCTCGGCGAAACCGCGCACCTGCTCCTGGGCGAAGCGGATGTCCGCCAGCGCGCCGTCGTCGAGCTCCGCGATGCAGGCCTCGATCTCGGCTGGCGTGAGCCGGTAGTCCTCGCGGTCCCAGCCGTCGAAGCGCACGGACATCTCGCGCACGGCGGCATCGCCGCGCCGCTCGATTTCGGCGAGCGCTGCCTCCACGGCAATACGGATCTCCGCCTGGGCGGCGGCGGCGGCTTCGGGATCGCGCCCGGGCTTCAGGATGCGGGCCATGGCGCGGCCTACTCCGCAGCCTTCGGGGCAGGCCGGGGCGGCGTCTTGCGACCCGCGTCGTATTCCTCCCAGCCGTGGCCGTTGAATGGGTCGACGCCGAGCTGGCGCATGACGTGCGGGAAGTCGACCATCACCCAGTTGTCGACGATCTTGCCGTCCTTCACCTTCCAGAAGTCCATGTAGCGGATCTCGACCCGCTTTCCTGTCGGCGCGATCCCCATGAACTCACCGGAATGCGTGGCTTCCTGACGCCCGAACGCCGCCATCCACTCGCCCTCGGCGAGGCGCGCCTCGTCGATGCAGACCTTGTCGGAGAAGGCCGCCTGGAAAGGCCGCTGCCAATTGTCCTGGAATTCCTTCAGGCCGTTCTTGGAGCCGCAACCGGCATTGCCCATCCAACGGAAGTTAGCTGCGAAAAACGTGCCGATGCCGTCGATGACGTGGTCGTTGAGACCGTCGACCATGCCTTCCACGACGCGACGCGTCTCCTCGGTCTTGGAGCGGTCGTTGTCCCTCGTGAGCGCAGCCTGCTCGGGGCGAGATCCCTTCATCGTTGTCATCCTTTCACGGCTCCGGCGGTGAGGCCGGACACGATCTGCCTCTGGAACACCATCACCAGCACGAAGAGCGGCGCCGTGATCGACACGGCTGCCGCGATGGCTTCGATCTGGTCGGTGGCGGTGGTTTCCCGGTTGAAGTACTGGGTGATGGCCGGGACCATGGTCTGCGACTGCGCGTCGAGGAGAAGCGCGCAGACGAGATAGTCGTTGTAGGCGAGCAGGAAGCTGAAAAGCCCGGTCGTGATCACCCCCGGCCACATCACGGGCATGATCACCCGGCGGAACGCCTCGAAATGCGAGCAGCCGTCCACGCGGGCGGCTTCGTCGAGCTCCGCCGGGACGGTCTCGAAGAAGCTCCGCAGCATCCAGATCGTGAACGGCTGGTTGATCGAGACCAGCACGAAGATCACAGCCCAGGGTTGGCCGTAGAGCGTCGGCGGCTCCTTCGCGACGAGTTGCAGGAGGTCGCCCAGGACGGGCAGGTGCCAGATCGGCATCAGCCATTCGCGGCTGCTGATGAAGGGCGGCAGGTAGCCCGTCACCAGCACGGAGTGAGGCAGCGCGCGGAAGATCAGCGCCGTGATCAGGAGCCAGAAAGCAAGGCTCGACTTCGTCCGCGCCAGCGCGTAGCCCGCAAGCGTGCCGACCGTCAGGGAGATCGTGACCACGCCCGTCGTGACGATCATCGAGTTGATGAAGTTGCGCGTGAAACCGTGCCCGACCCACACCGAGACATAGTGCCTGGCTGTGAAGCCGAAGACCGGCTCCGCCAGAACTCCGAGCGCCGGCAGGTTTGCGAGCCCGCCATCGAGCGCCTGCAGCAGCGCCGGCATGACGAAGACCACGAGCCCGAGCGCAGCAAGGCTGACGACGATGGCGGCGAGCGCCCAACCAAGCGCTGTGCCGCCGAGAACGCCCAGCACGCGCGCCAGGACGGGCGCAGCGGCGGCTCCGGCGTGGTAGATCCCGCTGAGCATCGCGATGCCGAGCACGATGTCGAGGATCGACCAGCCGCCCGCCGTCTGCAGCGTGCGCGGCCCGGACACGACGCGCCAGAAGCTCGAATCGAACGCGTCGACGGGCAGCTTCACCGACATGACCGCGATCCAGGCCAGCGGGAAGCAGGCGACAAGAATCCACAAGCCCAGGAAGGCTATCCGCGCGCCGCGCAGCCCTGGCGGCTCCCGCATGGCCTTGCTCGCATTCATCGGCTGGCCCTCTGCTCGCGCCAGGTGCGCAGGATGAGAGGCACCAGCAGTATGACGATGCCGACCATGGTCAGCATGGAGGAGGCCGAGGCCCGGGCGATCGAACGATTGCCGGAGCTGTCTGGCCGCAGCAGGTCGAAGGTGAGCCATTGCAGAGAAATGACGTGCGCCTGGCTCGAGAAGCCGACCACCTCGTCGAAGACCCGGTAGCTGTCCATCAGGTGGATCAGCGCGACGAAGAGGATCAGTGGCTTCAGATGCGGGACGATGACGTAGCGCAGGCGCTCCCAGCGGGAGGCGCCGTCCACCGTGGCCGCGTCCATCGAATCCTGGTTCAGGCTCTGCAGGCCGGCATAGAAGATGATGAAAGCGAAGGGCGCGACGTTCCAGATCCGGTAGAGGATCATCAGGATCTCGATGGTCCAGCCCTGGGCGAAGAAGGAGATCTTTTGCCCCGTCAGCGACTGGATGGCGGCGGTGAGGATGCCGTCGCCGACGAAGAGCCATCGGATCGACAGCGCTCCGATGACCGGCGTGATGATGAAGGGCAGCAGCGAGGCGAAGATCACGACCCCGCGCATTGCCTGCACCGTGCTGTTGAGGGCCAGCGCCAGCGCGAGGCCCAGTCCCAGCACGAAGGGCAGCGTGATGAAAGTGAAGGTCAGCGTGAAGCGCAGGGCCTTGTAGAAATCGATCGACATGAGCGCGCCGAAGCCGGCGCCCCCCTCCGAGAATGCAGCGGCGACCGCATCGGTGCGCAGCAGCGTGCGGTAGTTGTCGAGGCCGACGAAGCGGGTCTGGGTCAGCATCGTTCCGTCGGGATTGAGAACTGGCGCGAGGCGCTTTTCCTGCGTACAGACAGGGTTGGGGAAGCCTGGCGAACAGCGCTCGGATACCTCCTCGCGATAGACCTTTTGCGCGTTCTGGAAGCTCTGCACGAAGACGCTGACCAGCGGGATCGCGATGAAGATGATCATCAGGAGCACGGAAGGAGCGACGAACGCGACGAACGTGCGTGTTTTCATCACTCCCTCCCAGTTCGCGTGCTGTTGTCTCGAGGGCGCGCGGCGCCCCGTTTGATGAGGTGGCCGGCCGTCCAGGCCGGCACAGCCCCTGCTACTTGATCAGTCCGGCTTCCTTCGCCGCCGTCGTGTAGTCGGCCTCCACGCCTTCGAGCGTCTGCTTGGCCGAAGCCTTTCCATTGAAGTAGTCGGCGAGTTTCTTGCCGAGCGCCGAATGCATGAACCCCATCGCGCTGGAGGCGGGATAAGCGGGCGCACCGCCTTGCAGGGACTTGATGGCCCCCTCGGAGAGGCGACCGGGCTTGAAGCCCTCGATCAGCCAGACTGCGTCGTCATTGTGGGCCTGGACCATGTCCTTGCTCATGCCCTGGGTGATCAGGTGGAAGGCGGCGTCGGCCTCGGCGTCGGTGGTGTTCTTGGCCACCACGGCGCCGTCCCACCAGATGGTCGTCGCGGGCTTGCCGCCGGGCGTCACGGCGGGAGCGGCCGCCATCATGACCTTGCCGACGACCTGCGACTCGGCGGCGTTGTCCATGGCTCCGGCCCGCGAGGCCCAGAAGTTGGCCATGGCGACTTTGCCCTGCTGGAACTGCTTCTGCAGCGCCGAGCTGTCCATGGTCAGGTATTCGGGATCCATGTAGGCGGTCAGCGCCTTCATGGTCTCCAGCGTCTTGAGAGCTGCCTCGTTGTTGACGGCGGGCTTGTTGTCGACCCCGAAGAACGTTCCGCCATAGCCCATGTACATGTTGACGAAGTCCTCGGCGAGGTTCCAGCCGGTCTTCATCGTGGCGCCGAGCGGATACTGCACGAGGCCTGCCGCCTTGATCTTCTCGGCCGCCGCGAGCACCTCGGCGTAGGTCGTGGGCGGGGCGATGCCGAGCTTCTCCAGCACGTCGGCCCGGTACATGAGGTGCTGGGCGTTGACCATCATGGCGATGGCCATGACCTTGCCGTCGATCTTGATGAGCTGGTTCGGCGTCAGGTGCTGGCCATACTTGGCGACGTATTCATCGAGTGGCCGGATCGTGCCCGCGTTGAGCAGCGGCACCACCGTCTCGGTGGCGACGCCGCCGATCTGGTAGAGGGCCGGCTTCGCCGCGAAAGCCTGAGGCTGTTTGGTGTCGAACTCCTGGTCGAGCTCAGGCTTGAAGTTGCCGCACTCGGCCATGGCCGAGGTGACCGACTTCCACGCCTCGAAGCCAGCCGAAAGCGACTTCAACGGAACTTCGTTCTTGAACGGGCAGGCGGCCGAGGCCGCCACCGTGCCGGCGAGAAGCAGCGCGCCTGTCCAGCCCAGTCTGTGCATGAATGCCATCGGATTCCCCTCTCCTGTTGTCCCTGCGGAACAGGCTCCGCTCCGCCGAGGAATTGGTCATACGGATTGCATCTCGACCCGTGTCCCGGAGGCGCGGTCGAAGACGTGGCAGTGGCGGGGAGCCACCTGGATGCCCACGGGCTCCCCGATTTCTGTTCGAAATTCCTTGGGCGCCCTGACAGCCACCAGCGCGCCGCCGGCCCGCACGGTCACCATGGTGGCGTCTCCCAGCATCTCGAAGGCATAGACGGGCGCCGAGATGGGCGAGGCCGAGGGATCGCCGAGCACCGCGTCCTCCGCCCTGAACCCCAGGCGCAGCGACGCGGCCGACGCCGATGCGCCAAGGCCCGGGATGCGGATGTTCTCGCCCTGGAACACGCCCCCCTCGACGTCTCCGTCGAGCAGGTTCATGGCCGGAGAGCCGATGAAGGAGGCGACGAAAGCGTTGGCGGGCCGGTCGTAGATTTCGGTCGGGGAGCCCACCTGCTGGATCACGCCGCGATCCATCACCACTACACGGTCAGCAAGCGTCATCGCCTCGATCTGGTCGTGCGTGACGTAGACGGTCGTCACCGCGAGATCGTGCTGGAGGTGCTTGATCTGGGCCCGCGTCGAAACTCGCAATTTGGCGTCGAGATTGGAGAGGGGCTCGTCCATGAGGAAAACGGTAGGCTGGCGCACGATGGCGCGGGCGAGCGCCACGCGCTGGCGCTGGCCGCCGGAGAGCTCGCGCGGCAGCCGCTCCAGGTACGGCCCGAGTTCGACCATCTCGGCGGCCTTGCGCACCCGTGCGTCGTGCTCCGCCGCCGGGACCTTCCGCACCTTGAGGGGAAAGCGGATGTTCTCATACACGGTCATCGTGGGATAAAGGCCGTAGCCCTGGAAGACCATGGCCACGTCGCGATCCTTCGGCTCGAGCTCGTTGACCACGCGACCGCCGATGCGGATGGCTCCGCTCGAGGGATCCTCGAGACCGGCGATCATGCGCATCGTGGTCGTCTTGCCGCAGCCCGAGGGACCGAGAAGCACCAGGAACTCACGGTCGGCGATCAGCAGGTCGAAGTCCCGCACGCCCACGAAGGCTCCCCAGGATTTGTTGACGTGCTCCAGCGCGACCTCGGCCAATGAGACCTCCGCTCCTGTCGAACCCGTTTTGAATACGAATGCAAAATGAGACTACACATGGAAGCCGGGATGAGGCAAACTGATTTTGCAATCGTATGCAAAAAATTCGGAGACCCACATGGAAGGCGAACGGGAGAGGATCAGGGCCCTGCTGGCGGACGTCGCCGCCGGGAACGCTGAGGGCCGCCGGGGCAGCCTCGAGGCGGCCTGCTTTCCGGACGTCCGCTGGCGCGTGGCCTGCCCTGTGGACGAGGTCCGCGGCGTGGAGGGCTATTGCTCAGCCTGGCTCGATCCACTGGCCAGCGCCATACCCGGCTACATGCGGCGCGACGAAATCGTCATGGGTGGCGTCTCCAGCACCGGCTCCGGGCATTGGGTCGCCACGCTCGGCCACGTCGTCGGCAATTTCGAGGAGGATCTCCTGGGCATACCGGGGCACGGAAAACTCGTCTTCCTACGCTGCGGCGAGTTCTACCGCATCGAGGGCGGCCGCATCGCGGAGGCCGTCATCCTGCCGGACCTGCCCGACCTGGCCCGGCAGGCGGGCCGCCCGCTGCTGCCGCACGTACTCGGCATGGAGATGCTGTTCCCTTCGCCCGCCACGCATGACGGCGTCCTGCCAGGACGTCCGGAGAATACGCAGGCCGCCCTCGAACTCGTCGAGGCCATGCTGTTCGACTTGCGCCACTTCGAGCCGGGCACCTTCGCCAGCGCGGGCCAGACCGGGTCAGGCGGGTACTGGCACCGCGACATGCTTTGGTATGGGCCGGCCGGCATCGGCTCCAACTTCACCTATGCGGGCTTCCAGCGTGATCACCGGATCCCGTTTCTCACCGCCTTCCCCGACCGGGTCGGCGGCAACCACTTCGCACGCTTCGGGGACGGCGACTACGTCTGCTCCGGCGGCTGGCCCTCAATGACGATGACGCACAAGGGGCCTTACCTTGGTATTGAGCCGACCGGCCGTCCCCTTACACTCCGGGTGATGGACTTCTGGCGCTGCCAGGATGGCCAGATCCGCGAGAATTGGGTGCTGCTCGATCTGCTTGACCTGGTCCGGCAGATGGGCCGCACGGTCCTGCCACGCCCGTGAGGGCGATGTCACGTTAAAGTTCGAGCTGGCGCACATCAGCTCCGGCGTCATCCGGCTCACGCCGCGGCGGTCGCGCTCTGCCACACTTGAACAGCCTCCGCCCTGAACTGGCGGAGCGTGCGGCGAGAGACAAGGTGGCGTTGGAGGTTGAACGTGTTGTGGACGACGGCGTGCATGCTGAGAAAGCGCTGGGCCGACCCGGGCGACTTGAAGCCCTGCATTTTTCGCTCTCGTCGTCGGACCGGCTGGTGCGAATTCTCGGCTCGGTTGTTCTGGCGCAGGCCCTGCTCATGTGAGCCCGAAAGACCTAGTTCTCTCCGCGCGGCTCCGTAGGACCGCAGTTTGTCGGTCACCCACACGCTGGGAGCAAAGCTCTGCTTCTTGAGCAGTTTTCGCATGAGGCGCAGCGCGGCCTTCTTGTCTCGCCTGGATTGCACCAGCAAATCCAGGACTTCGCCCTCGCTGTCGACCGCCCGCCACAGCCACTGGCGCTCGCCGCTGATCGAGACGACCATCTCGTCGAGATGCCATCGGCCGCTCGGCCGCTGTTGTCTGGCGCGCAGGTTCCGCGCGAATTGCAGCCCGAACTTCTGGACCCAGCGTCGGACCGTCTCGTATGAAACGCCGAAGCCGCGTTCGGCCAAGAGCTCCTCGACGTCGCGGTAGCTGAGGGTGAAGCGCAGATAGAGCCAGACGGCGTGACGGATGACGTCAGGCGGGAACCGGTGACGTGCGTATGAGATGGCGGTCATTCCCAACTCCTATCGTCGCTGTCAGCGGCCGTCAGCGTTTCCGTGACGATGCCGGAGCAGCTCCTGATCGACCTCGCGCTGGAGGCCGTGGAGCTGGACGATGCGGACGTGATCGTCCTCGCCGGCGCGCCATTGTCGGGCCTCGCCACGAAGGTGCGGGACCGGCTTCCCGTCCCGCTCGTCGACTGCGCGGCGGCGGCCGTGAAGATGGCCGAAGGGCTGGTCGGGCTGCGGTTGAGGAAGGCCACCGCAGGCGGGTTCCGTCATCCCGGTCCGCGCGACAGCAGGGGCCTTGACGAGCATCTCGCCCGGCGTCTCGCCTTTGATCCCACCGGCCCGATGCCCGGAGGCTCGACGCCATGAGCGGCAGCATTCGCCTGGGGATGCTCACCCCGTCGTCGAACACCGTGCTCGAACCCGTATCGTCCGCCATCGCGGCGTCGATGGCCAACGTCAGCGTTCACTTCGCTCGCTTTCGGGTCACCGAGATCGCGCTGGATGCATCCGCGCTCCAGCAGTTTCGGCATGAGCCGATGCTGGAAGCCGCGACGCTGCTGGCGGACGCCAAGGTCGACGCCATCGCCTGGAACGGCACCTCGGGGAGTTGGCTCGGCTTCGACGTGGACCGGAGCCTTTGCGCGGCCATCACCGAACGGACGGGGATCCCGGCGTCATCGGCCACTCTGGCCCTCGACGGCCTGTTCCGGATGACGTCCGTCCAGCGGTTCGGGCTGGTGACGCCGTACATTCCGACGGTCCAGGACCAGATCATCCGAACCTACGCCGGCGAAGGCTACAGCTGCGTGGAGGAGCGCCACTTCGGCCTGAGAGACAATTTCTCCTTCGCCACGACGCCAGAAGAGACGATCGCCGCCGCGATCCGCGAGGTGGCGGCGAGCAGGCCACAGGCCATCGTCGTGCTTTGCACGAACCTCGCTGGCGCGAGACTCGTTGAAGAACTCGAGGCAGAGACCGGAATTCCGATCTATGACTCCGTCGCGATCTCCATCTGGGGAGCTCTGCGAGCGTGCCGCGTGATGCACCCGACCGCCAGCGGCTGGGGAAGGCTCTTCGGTCCCTCTTTTACCGTCTCAACGGCCCCTTCACCGACGAGTGTTTAAGCGAGCACCCGTCCCGGGGCTTGACAAAGTCACGGCGGATCAGTGGTCGCTAACATCTGTGCCGGGACTACTCCATTAGGACGGCACCATTATTGTCCTGCGCTGTCACGGCACCTACGACCCCAAATGAGCCCTCGCTGGCTCACTGAAACACCAGCTCAGGTAAAACCGTCTCCCACAGGTCGCGCTGCAGCACGTGCCCGTGGATTTGGTCATTATCAACCCTCCGCCACTGGACAATGGCAGCAATTTTTCCTCCGACAAAGGAGCGCCCGGGAGGCGGATCCCACGACCGGGCCATTCGCCCGACGACCTGGCCTCCTGGCATCAGGAGCTTCCACTGGTCGGCTTCTCGGACGAGAGCAAGCGGGTCGCCCGTCCTGGCATTGGCGATCGCAGCCAGAGCCGGGTTTCGGTCTCCAAGACGGCCGGCATAGGACAGGTCGACATCGCGCATGGACGCCGCAAGATACACACGCCGGTTGAGATCAGGTGGGACGTGATCGGGGCTGATCCGGCGGGTGAGTACCGCGGAACCTGAAAAAATGAACGGGTGCCGGTCCCGCTGGCTCATGGCAATCAGGCTCTCGCGAGCGCGGGTCATTGCCACGTAGAAAAGACGTCTCGGCGCGTCCTCGTCTTCGCCCTTGGAGAGAGCCTCCCAATTGCCGTCGAGAATGACGACGTGATCGAACTCGAGGCCTTTGGCCCGGTGTGCGCTCAGCAGAAGTAATCCTTGTTGTCGTCCTCGCGTATCGCGGGCCCATTCGGCGAGCCACTCGACCACGTCGGGCACTGGCAATTCCTTGTCACCTACGTCCCGGGCGAACTCGTCAATGCCTTCGCGGATCAGATCGGTCCAGTGGTTCGAACTCAACAGCCTGGCAGCCGTGTCTGCCAAGAGACCAGCCGTGAAAAGCTGCGCGGGTTCCTGCTTCACATGGGCCACGAGGGTTTGCATTTCGCGCAGGCGCCATAGGTTCGGCAGCGCATCATTGGCCACTTCGACAGGAATGCCGAGCATCTCGGCATAGGCGCGCACAGGTGAAAGTTGGTCCCATTTGCGGGCGATGATCGCAGTGCGAGACCAATCCCAACCTGGGACGAGGCGCGAGAGGCGGACCAGTTCGTCAAGCGCCGCCACCGCCTGAGCTCCGTCTCCGGTTGGACATAGGAGTACCTGTACACGGCCATGCGCGACGGGATCGGAATCTGCGAGGGCGCCCCCCGGCGGCGCGTTTGTGCGCCGCCGATCGACGACGATGTCGTGGCCCGCCTTCATGCGACTTGTGGCTCCGGCGATGACCGCATTGGCGGCGTCGATGATGTGCCCGGTCGAGCGGTAGTTTTCGACGAGGAACTCGGGTTTGGCCCGATAGTCCGCCTCAAATTGGCGAATGTACCGGATTGAGGCCCCCGAGAACGCGTAGATGTTCTGATCGTCGTCACCAACGGCGAACAGGCTCAGGCGAAGGTCCGGGTCTTCGAGGGAGCGCCCGGCGATAGCGGCGATTAAGGCATATTCCTCGGCGCCGATATCCTGGTACTCGTCCACCAAGATCCAGCGATAGCCTGGGATCAGTGCTTCCCGCTGCGCCTCCACTTCGGGTCGGGTCAGTCCCTCGCCGTTCAGCAGTCGGACCGCGTCCATGACGATGCTGTCGAAGGCCGTCGCATCGGCCGTACCGGAGAAGCTCGCCCCGATCAGCCGCATCGCGAAAGCGTGGCAGGTCAAAACCGTGACGCCGATCGCGTCGTCGCCAATCAGTTCCCGCAGACGCGTCCTGATCTCGGCTGCAGCGTGACGGTTGTAGCAAAGCACAAGGATGCCCTGCGGATCCTCACGCCGGACGCGCACGAGGTAGGCGATGCGATGAACTAATGCGCGGGTTTTTCCTGAGCCGGGTCCTGCGACGACGAGCACGTTCGTCTGCTCGCGATCATCCGTCACAATCTTCTGCTGGACGGGATTGATCAACGCATCGACGATGGCCTTCCACGAGGCGCTCGTTGTCTGCCGGCGAATTTCTGGACCCCGTCCGGCGAGCCATCGACGCAGAAAGGCGTCGCGGTCGAGCACGAAGTAGTCCTCGGTCAGCTGCCGCGCACGTTCTATCGAGGCGAGGCCCACCTCCGCGTATACTGACATGACGTGGGTTTGCAGCGTCTGCTCTGCGTAATGATCGTCGAGGGGAACAAAATCCTTCTGCGTGAACGCTTCGCGGCCCGGCTTGAGGTGGATCGACATCGCGGGGCGGAAAACCGTCATGCCTCGCCCTAACGTCAACACCTCCTGCCCATGCAGCCACAGGAGCGAGCGGCTCAGCAGCTTGCTGACATCCGGCACCGCGTTGCGCAGTAAGGCGTCGCTGCTGAGGGCAGAACGCAGCTCGCCAATCGTGGTGTCGACCTGGATGTCTTTGCCGCGGACGCCCTTGGGGACGCGGCCGACCACATGGTTGAGGAGGAGCTCCATCGCAACCCGCCGCTGTGCCACCGTCTCGTCGAGAACGCTCCACGCCCGTTGCAGGGTCACCATGAGTGTATTGCGCGTGACTTTCCGGATCCGGATCAGCCCCTGTCCACCGTCGCGGTCGCGACCGTCGAGTGCCATCGCGCGTAGCAGGCGCTCGACAAGGTCAGGACGTACCTGGGCGTGCCCGGCTTCGCGCAACGTCTCACAGGCGCTCGTGAGATGAAGCGGCTGCTCGCCGGCATCCTCTGCGTTAGGCGCAAGTTCGCGCATCGCGTTGATGAGATCGGTCTCCAGACGCGTGGCCACCGCCAATCGTTGTTGGGAATGCCCTTCGACACCCACATGGACGAAGAAGGTCGCTGCCATATCGTTGCGAAGAAGGCCAAGCGCCTCCAGGTCGGCCAAAGCTTGGTTCAATTTCCCGCCGGTGAGGCCACTGACACCTGCGAGTTCGTCTGTTGTGATTCCCTGGTCCGCAGCTGCGTTGATAAGACAGCGTAATATGTCTCGCAGCTGTGTGCGGCGTGTCCCCGTAATGTTGGACTTCGCTAAGACCTCATCGGCGTCTTCCAGCCGGCGGATGCGCAAGGAGGAAGGGAAGACCGACACGCGGTTCTCCTCCCGCGTGAGAAGGCTCGCCTCCTCCAACCAGGATACGGCGGTTTTTACGCGAGTGTCGTCGGTGTTGCTGTCGCGCGCGAAGTCGAGGTTGCGCTCGGCGCGAACGATCTCGCCTGTTGTCGCGATAATTTCCTGGTTCTTACGCGTCCGCTCGGCCAACCGGCGTAGCGCCTTGAGAATGGCCCCGATCTCGTGACGGGCAAGCCGCGACCGCGCTGAAAGCGAAAACTGGCGTTCGACGTCGTCAGCTGAGAACAACAAAACGCAGTGGGCGCTGGCCTGATCGCGGCCCGCGCGTCCGGCCTCCTGGAGGTAGTTCTCGAGCGAACCCGGAATATCGCCGTGAACCACGAGCCGGACATCTGGCTTGTCGATCCCCATACCGAATGCGTTCGTGGCCGCGATCACCCGTAGGTCGCCGCTCCGAAACCGCTCCTGCACTTCCCGCTTTTCATCCGGCTTCAGACCTGCATGAAAGTGCTCTGCTTGGAGGCCTTGCTGCTTGAGAAACGTCGCGACACGTTCAGTTCCGCCGCGTGTGGCGCAGTAGATGATCGCGCCCGAGAAGCCTTCAGCCGGTAGTTTGTCTCCTATCACTGCAAGTATGTCGGCCAGCTTCGTTACAGGCTGGGTTGCCTGGACCGAGAATCTGAGGTTGGTCCGCGCCGCACCGCCGTCGAGAAGAAGGAGGTCCGCCCCTAATCGCGCCCGGAAGTGCTCTCGAATATCGCGCGCAACCTCTGGCTTGGCCGTGGCCGTGAGACAAAGGATGGGCGCCGGCGGCTCGTCACCAGAGAACTCCCGGATGAAGCGGCTGACGTAGCGGTAATCCGGCCGGAAATCGTGGCCCCACTTCGAAATGCAATGAGCTTCGTCCAGGGCCCAGAGGCCGACTTCGCGTTGTGCTAAAGTCGACCGCACCGAAACGCTGCGCAGTTGCTCGGGAGATATCAGAAGCATGGCGGCTTCGCCCATGCGAACCCTATCGAGAGCCGCCTGGCGCTCCGTCATCGAGAGCATGCCATTGACCGTAACCGCGGACGAAATTCCGGCCCGCTCCATCCCTTGCACCTGATCGGCCATCAGGGCCACGAGCGGGGAGATCACGACGCTGAGCGCGCCTGTTTGCTCGAACTTGGACAAGGCGGGAATCTGATAGCAGACCGACTTGCCTGTTCCCGTGGGGAGAATGGCGAGAAGGCTACGCCCGCCAAGTGCCTCTTCGACGATCCTCTGCTGAAGGGAGCGGCCAGCGTCGTCAGTGGGCCGAGGCCGGAAAGCCTGGTAGCCGAACCATCGGGACAATGCGAGGACCGGGTCCCGCCGCCCCCGACACCAGGTGCACGATCCGTCATTGCAGTTGGTGTCGCGAAGGTTCCGGACGATGCGGGCGGCCTCCGGGAACTGTCGCCGGACCCAGGGCGGCATCACGGAATCGCCACCAGCCACGGAAATCCAAGACAGGGCATACGCCAGGGGCCAGCCGTGATTTGGGCTGGCCTGGTGTTCGCAAACGACGTCGATGCCTTTCGTACAGGCCTTGTCCTGTAGAAGTCTTTTAACCGAGGTTTCTGCTTCGCCGGCGGTCGGCACCCCTGCATCCCGGACGTGTCTGAACACCAGGTCGATACCGCCAGTGCGCTCACCTCTCGTCGTGAGAAAGTGAAAAGCGGTCAGGAGATCGGACGACCCTCCATTCAGGCTCGTCAGCGCCTCGAGTTGATTCTCCAGGACTTCAAATACCAACCGTGCATCCAGGGCTGGGTCGCTCACATGGCCGGACTGGAGCCGTCCATCATGATAGTGCTTGATGAGCCGATGATAGGGATTGCGGGGAAACGCGAGCGGGTTGAGCCACAACGTATCAATCGGAGCATTCGCTAATCTGACCAGCCGAGGGCGCGCGGCCGCGAGGTGCGGCAAGTCATGACGTAAAATGTTGTGCCCAATCAGGAATTCGGCTTCCGTCAGCGCGGCTTCGAATTGATCGAGGGCCGCTTCCACGTGTCGCTTCTGAGATCGGATGACCCGGTCTCCGCCGCACCACACCGCCGCGAAATCAAAAATGCTGGCCGTCTTGGGATCGACCTCCAGGTCAATCGCCACACATCGCGTGAGCAGGGCTCGGGACGGCTCAACCATTCAGGGCGAAACGCTGCTAGACGATTGCGTCTCCTATACTCCGGGTTGAAGGCCCAAGTGGTCAAGTTTCAGCACAGTCCGTCGGGGTAAGCACTCTGAATGGTCGGGCGTGCCGCTACGGGGCTCAAGACCACGTGTAGGTCGTATCCCAATGAGTGGTGCAGGAACAGGCTCCCGCTGAGGTCGTCATCGCCGGACTTCGGCTAGGCTTCGGCTGAGAGACACGGGCCGAGCGCATCGACCTGGCGATCCCAGGCTGCGCAAGGGCTCTTATCTGCCCTCCTTCCTGGAGCCGTGTCGCATGCTGGTAAGGCTTTCAGCGCGGGCATCCAGGAAATCTATGTGCGAGGTAGCTCCACGCGTGCCGCCGACGACTTGGCCAAATTGATGAGTAGCTCGGGCATCTCGCTCGACAGCGACGTGTCGGCCACGAGTGCCAGGCACTCTCGGGTGAAGTTGTCGACGATCACCAGCACGCGGAAGCGGCGTCCGTCCGCCAGCACATCGGCGACGAAGTCGAGGCTTCAGCGCTGGTTCCTGGCCTTCGGCAACGTCATGGGCGCCCGCGTGCCCAGCGCTCGTTTGCGCCCGCCGCGACGACGCACCGACAGCCGCTCCTCGCGGTAGAGCTTGAAGAGCCTCTTGTGGTTGATCTCCTCGCCCTCCCGCCGCAGCAGGAGCAGCAGACGCCGATAGCCGAACCACCGACGCCGGCTCGCCAGATCGCGAAGGCGCTGGCGCAACACGGCATCGTCGCTTCGCGTCAGGGCGTAGTTTCTGAACGGGGTCATTTCAGGGGGCAACGTCACTGTCGCTGCGACTGTCACTGCCCTGAGCAGACACCAAGGTGTCAGTCAGACTGGCGCCCTCGAGCCGGCACTTCCGTGGGCTGGACGGATAAAAATCCTCTGCCGAGTGAAAGACCTCACAAGCGTTCACGTAAAAGGCTTACTGCCCGTCAGGAAGTCCCACGGAGCGCAACTGGGGAAAGGCAAACTGGAGAACCGGCTTGTGCGCCTTGAGCCACTCTACGGAGAGGCTTGGATTGAGGCGGCGCGCCTCGCTCAAGGCGGCCTTCGCATCCTGTAAGTCACCTTTGAAGGCATGGGCAACCGCCAAGTTGATGTACGTATAAAATACCCGATGGCCTCCCTCGAGGGCCCGTTGAGAGTCTTCGAGGGCTTCATCATAGCGGCCCAGCCCGAGCTCAGTATCCGCACGGAGATTGAGCCACTGAGCCATCGCAGGGTCGCGAGGGCTGAGCAACATCGCCTCTTGGATGTCCGCTCGTGCTTCCTCAAAGCGACCCAGATAGTCGAGCGCGTTGCCGCGCAAGGCCAACAGGATCGCGGCGTTCGGATTGACGGCAAGCCCAACATCCAGAACCCGAACCGCATCGCCGGGCCGATTTGCAAAGATGAGATATTGCGCCTTGGCGCGGTAGGCGTGCAGGTTGCCACTGTCTGCACGGAGCGCCTTCTCGGTCAAGCCGAGGATCACAGCCTCGTAGTTGATCTCCGCCTTGGGCGCGTAGAGATACTCGAACGTGCTGACCGTCGCTTGTCCGGCCAGAGCTTCACTGTTCTCCGGGTCGATGCGCAGTGCCTGGTCGAAGAGTGGTCTTGCTGCCTCCACCTGATCTTTGCTGGGAAGCGATACCGGGAGCAGGGCCCATCCCCGCATGCTTAGATCGATCGCGTCAGGATTCTGAGCCCGTGCCGCTTTTTGCGCTTCCGCCATATTCAGCTCATACCGCAACGTGTTGGCCAGGCGCGCCACCACCTGATCTTGCAGTTTGAACAGATCCGCCATGTCCGCCTCGAACCGGTCCGCCCACAGGTGGGATCCGGTTGCGGCGTCGATCAACTGCGCATTCACCCGCACACGGCTGCGCTCCCGTTGCACGGAACCCTCCAGCAGATACCGGACGCCGAGTTCCCTGCCGATCAGCTTCGCATCGATCGTCTTGCCCTTGTAGGTGAAGGCGGTGTTGCGGGCGACGACGAAGCTGCCACGGATGCGGGAGAGGTCGGTCGTCAAATTCTCCGTCACGCCGTCGGCGAAATAGTCCTGCGACGGATCGCTGGAGAGATTGGCGAAGGGCAAGACGACGATCGACAGGTGGCCGGCTTCACCCGGAGAGACGCGGCGCGAGCCCACGCCATACAAGGCTGCCCCCAAGATGATCACGAGAGGGGCAGCCAGGCCCACTTTCCACGCAGCCGGGGGCAACCGCAGCGGCGGTCTTGCTAAACCGGGAGGCTTCTTAGGGAAGTGACCGGGGCCGACAGATACCCTGAAAGCCTGAACAGGCTCGGCGATGTTCTTCAACGTCAGCAAACCCAACTCCTCGGTGTGAAGCTCTAGCCTATGCCTCACATGCCGGTAGGCGTCCTCAGAGAGACAGATTGTGCCAGGCGCTGCCGCGCTCTCCAGCCGTGCGGCAATGTTGACGCCATCGCCCATCAGATCGCCGTCGCTCTCCTCGACCACATCGCCGACGTGGACGCCAATGCGAAGCTCTAGGCGTTGCTCGGACTGGATCCCGGTGTTGCGCTCCAGCATGCCGGTCTGCACCTCGAGGGCGCAGCGAATTGCGTCAACAGCGCTTCGGAACTCGGCGATGAATCCGTCGCCGGTGCCTTTGACCACGCGACCATGATGTAGTCCGATGCTCGGGCCGATGAGATCACTTCGAAGCGCCCTCAGCCGCGCGAGAGTGCGTTCTTCGTCGGCCCCGGCGAGCCGGCTGTAACCGACAACGTCCGCGACCAATATCGCCGCGAGCTTCCTCCCCTCGGCCATCCACGTTGCTCCTGGACCCGAGCAATCTACCACAGTTCACGCGGCTTACCTGGCCGGCACTAGGCGACACGCATTTTCGGAGGCGTGCGGCACCATGCGAATGATTGGGCCCCTCTGGGAGGACAAACTCCTGTGCAACGGAGTCACAATCGGTTTCTGGCGCAAACCAGCGCAGTCGTGCGGCAGAAAGGGGATCCATCGCGTTCCATAAGCATCTTGTTGCATGTTCGAGTCCTTCCAGCTCCACCACCTAGTCCTGCCCAGCTCCCGTTTCGGGGGTGGCACCGACCACGACATTTCAAAAACTTAGGCGGTATATTCCTGCGGGTATCCGTCTCTGGCCTGCTCCGGACAGGCTTCACCGCCCATTTCGGCCGGCAGTCTCTACGCCTCGAAAGTCGTTTCCTGGAATCGATGGCCAGCGGAATCAGAGACTGGTTTTTCATGAACTGGCGGACTGAGTTGCAAGCAGGCGTAAGCTCCGGTGCCGGCGTGAGCGCGCACGGCACACCAATGGTCGGATTGGTGATGCACGAACATTGCGGCTCCGCCCGCTTGGCTATCTTGCTTTACCGTTCGGCCGCGACTCAGTGCTGAGGTGGCGTCGCTCGATAAAGCGACGCCGCACACTGTGAGACCGTCACCGCGGCCCGAGCTGGACCGTCAGTTTGTCGATTGTGCCCGTGAAGGCGAACGGCACCTGATAGTCCTTGTCGTCTACAGAAGTGCCGGTATCGATTCCCACATTGAAGGTCTCATCCCAGGCAACTGTGATCGGCAGGCTCTTAGGCATTGGGTGGCTATCGAGCACGGCCCCATCGGCGGTCAGCGTGCCGGTTCCGCCTTTCCCAAGTCCCGGACCATCATACTTCCAGTCGAACTTGAGAGTGTGCTTGCCGGGCGTGAGCGGCAATTGCCCCTTCCACTTCACCCGTTCGAGATCGACCAGGTTCCAGGTAAAGACCGGTACTCCCTTGAGCAAGTAGAAGCCGTAACCCGCAAACCGCCCGCCGTCGGTCATCAGCATGCCTTCCGCTCCACCCGGCGGGATCGTGACCTCTGCTGTGATGGTGTAGGAGCGATTGAGCAGGCTCGGCGCTGATCCCGTGTCTGGGAAAGGCACGTTCATCACCCTGCCGGAATAGCTGAACTGAGTGCGATCGGGCGTATAGCTCGGCTTACGCGAAATGAACCGTTCAAGCCGCGTGTCATCGAGCGGAAAGACATTGTACTTCGCTGCCTCCACGGTGAAGAGCTGTTGGAGACTGCGCAGCTTGTCCGGATTCGAGTCCGCAATGTCGTGGGCCTGCGTCCAGTCCTTTGAAACGTCGTACAGCTGCCACTTGAAGCCGTTCATGACGTCTGATGGCGGCTTGTCGAGAGTGAGGATCCACGGCGCGTTCAAGGGTGGCGCCGCCGCGACCCAGCCGTCGTGGTAGATTGCTCGCGAGCCAAACATCTCGAAATATTGCGTGGTTCTACGTGTCGGAGCATTCGCCTGATCCCAGGTGTAGGCCATGCTTACGCCTTCGATCGGGCGCTGCGCGACGCCGTTGACCGAGACTGGCTGGGGCAATCCGGCTGCCTCAAGGATTGTCGGCACAATATCGATGACGTGGTGGAATTGGTTGCGGATGCCTCCCCGGTTCGTGATGCGCGCCGGCCAGCTCATTGCCATACCGTTTCGAGTGCCTCCGAAATGCGAGGCGACTTCCTTCGTCCACTGGTAAGGCGTGGACCATGCCCATGCCCAGCCAACTGCGTAATGGGGATAGGTCTGGTCGGTGCCCCACACGTCGTAGAAGCGCATGTTTTCTTCGACGGTGGGGTTGACCGCGTTGGCTACCGCGTACTCGTTGAAAAGCCCGTTCAAGGTGCCTTCTGGGCTGGGGCCGTTATCGCCGCTGACGTAGATAACCAGGGTGTTGTCGAGCTTGCCGGCATCTTTGACCGCCTGGATCACGCGGCCGATCTCATTGTCTGTATAGGCGAGATAGGCGGCATAGACCTCGGCTTGCCGAATAAAGAGCTTCTTGGCATCAGGCGAAAGCGTGTCCCAAGTTGGGATGTCCTTTGGCCAGGCCGTGAGTTCGGCGCTTTCCGGGATGACGCCGAGTTTTTTCTGGTTGGCGAAGATCGTTTCGCGCAGCTTGTTCCAGCCCTCATCGAAGAGGTGCATCGCTTTGATTTTGTCTACCCACTCCGGCGTCGGATGATGCGGCGAGTGCGTGCCACCGGGAGCGTAGTAGATCATGAAGGGCCGATCCGGCTGGACTTCGTTGAGCATCTTGATCCGACCGACGGCCTCGTCGGCCATGGCTGTGATGAGGTTCCAGCCAGGATGACCGAGATAGGGTTCGATCGGCGTCGTATTCCGGAACAGGTTGTTGGGCTGCCATTGGCTCGTGTCATCGCCGATGAAGCCGTAATAGTAGTCGAAGCCCTTGACCGGACCTGTCGGCCAGTTGTGGAAGGGGCCAGCCTGGGTTCCCTCCCACTGGGGTACGTTGTGGTCTTTCCCGAACCACGACGTGTCGTAGCCGTTCTGCCGCATGATCTCGCCGATCGCGACCGCATCGCGGGGAATAATGCTGTCATAGCCCGGATAACCCGTGGCTTGGTCGACGACGACGCCCGTTCCGACGGAGTGATGGTTACGCCCTGTGAGAAGCGCCGCCCGGGTGGGCGAGCACAGCGCGGTGGTGTGAAACTGAGTGTAGCGCAGCCCCTGGCTCGCTATGTCGTCGAGAGCCGGTGTGGGGATAACACCGCCGAAGGTGGAGGGAGCTGAAAACCCAACATCGTCCGTCATGATCAAGAGGACATTCGGAGCGCCTTTCAGCGGAGTCACAAGGGCTGGCCAGGAAGGCTTCGAGGCCACCGCGTTCGTCTGGATGTCGCCCCTAAATGGTTGGGGTGGGTTCGGAAGGTAGCGGCCGTCGATAGTTGTCGAGGCGCCCGGTACTCCCGAAGCACCAGTGGTCTGTTGTGACCAAGCCGGGAAAAGGCCCGAAATCAGGACGGCAGTAGCGGAGGCGAGCAAGAGCGTCAGGGGGGATCTCGGCATCACGACCTCTCAGGTTCTCTCACCGATTGCTGGATCGGGCATTCGATCAAGGCGCTTCCAAGCGCCGGTTGAGCGAAATAGGGCCGGAAAGCAAAGCCTAAGGCAGGACCGCAAAGATTGTCTAGAGATTGGCCCGGAGCTTCTTGGCGTTTGCCGTCCGTGAGACAAGTAGCTTTCTGCCCCGACGAATGGGCGGTCCCGCTCAGGTGAATTTTTGCCTTGGCGGCTCATGGCCCCAACCGCTTCGAGTCAGCTCTCGAGATCGGCCTATGAAGCGCGTTCCATAATCGGATCGTTGTCCAAGCTCCCAATTCGTGGCGCGTGTTGAAAGACTGCGACGTTTCGGGGACTTGGGAGGGCCATTCCCAAGTCGGCTGCGTCTCTGGCCTATTCCTCAGAGACGAAATGCCGCTTCGGGGCCGCCGGTCTCTGCCCCTCGAAAATCGTTTCCTGGAAAAGATGGCCGGCGACACGAGAGACTGGTTCGTCATGGGACTCACGGGTCGCGAGCAGAAGCTTGCTCCGGTGGCGACGCGAGCGCGCACGCACGGCATACTTCCGTCGGATGGCTCCAGCTCTGGAAGAACAGTCTGCGGCTCGTTCTCTGATGCTGGACGGGTTTGTGCTGTCTGAGCAGCCAGCCAGCGGGTCGAGAGTCCAGGCCAATGGCATAGCCCCCGCTGGGGCGTTGCTTAACTCTAGAGTCCAAACATGGCCCGCTGCCTGTCCCATTCGACTGGCGGATCAACGAGACGGGTAAATCCGACGCCCCGCGGCAGCCGCCCCGCGGTTGCGGCCTGGACAATGTCAGGTGCCAGGAAAGCGAGCGAGATCATCATCGCCACCCGCCGGGTGCTGCAACCCTCGCGCTTGGCGATTGCTTCAGGTCCAGCGACCGTGCCTCGGGTGATGTCCGCGAGCCAGCGGCGTCCCAGCGCAATCGATCGCACCAGCGTTGCTCGCGTGGCGGCCTCGATGGATCGGACTGCTTTCTGTGGCGTAGCCTCGGGGATGATGATGTCGCGAGCGCGCCGGGTCGAGCCAGGGGACCAGGCGATGGTCACGCTGACGGAGGAGACGCTTTCGTCGTTGGGATCAAGTTCTGCGTGCCCTGCGATGTCCATCGACTGTTGCGGTGATAAAGCAAGCTCGATTTCGATCGCGGTCGAGGAAAGTTGGGCTCGGACGAGATGTCGCTCGACGAGTTCGCCGTCGCTCAGGCGATCCGCTTCCGGGCATCGCTCCCGCAGAGCTCGGACAATGGCGGCCTCGATCTCCGGCGCCGCGACCCGTGGCAGTGACCCCGTCTCCTCTCGCCGACCCTGAAGCAGTGCCGAGGAGATGTAGTAGCGGTACGTCCGTCCTGCCTTGCGCACGTGAGAGGGTGTCATCCGATTGCCCCGGTCGTCGAACAGCTTTCCGAGCAGCAGGGACTGTGAGGCATGTCTCGATCGGGCCCTGCCGGACTGTTGCGCGGTGAGCTTGCTTTGCACCGCCTCGAACAGATTGCGATCGAGGATAGGCTCGTGCTCGGCCGGGCAGATCGTGCCGCGATAGACCACCTCGCCGATGTAGAAGCGGTTACGCAGCAGATAGGCCAGCGGGCCGCGCGTGAAGGCAATGCCGCCGCGTGCGCGGCCGTTCGACAATGGACGAACTTTGGTCACGACCCCCTTCTCCCGGAGATCTCGCAGCAGCTTGTCCAGGCTGCCGAGCTCCAGATAGCGCCGGAAGATCAACCGCACCCGCTCGGCCTCCTCCTCGACGACGACCAGCTTTTTATCTCGGCTGGCGTAGCCGAGTGGCACCATGCCGCCGACCCACAATCCCTTCTTCTTCGAGGCCCCGATCTTGTCGCGGATGCGCTCGGAGGTGACCTCTCGCTCGAACTGGGCGAAGGAGAGCAGCACGTTGAGCGTCAGCCGGCCCATCGAGGTCGTGGTGTTGAAGGATTGGGTGACGGAGACGAACGACACCTGATGGGCGTCGAACAGCTCAACCAGCTTGGCGAAGTCGGCCAATGAGCGCGTCAGGCGATCGACCTTGTAGACCACGATAACGTCGATCTTCCCCAAACGGATCTCGGCCAAGAGCCGCTGCAGAGCGGGACGTTCCATCGAACCGCCGGAAAAGCCGCCATCGTCGAAGGCTGTCCTGATTAAGGTCCAGCCTTCGTGGGCCTGGCTCTTGATGTAGGCTTCCGCCGCCTCGCGCTGGGCGTCGAGCGAGTTGAAGTCCTGCTCCAGCCCATGCTCGGTGGAGACCCTGGTGTAGATAGCGCAGCGCAGCCGCTTGCCTGCGGCCTTGCTCATCGCACCGCCTCCCGAGATCCAGCCTTGCCCGTCCCGAAGAAACGAGGGCCGCTCCAGCGCGTGCCGGTGATGGCGCGCGCGACCTGCGAGAGGCTGCGATAGGTTGAGCCGTTCCAGGCGAAGCCCTCGTCGAGCGCCATGACCCGATGCTGGGCGCCGTTCCACTCCCGCATCAGCAGCGTTCCCGGCGGTACGGCTGCCTCACCCAGCAGGGCAAGCGGTTCGCTGGTGACTTTGGGAGAGCCCCCTCCCCTGCCGAGCGTGTCGAGGTACCGCACGGTCGCCTTGTCGAGATCGCCGAAGGCGTTCGCCTGCAGGCGATAGGCGAGCGTCCGAAACAGCAGGTGCTTGGGCAACCGCGGTGGAGCGCTGCGGCCTGTGACGCTGCGCCAGCGGGCTTGCAGGCCGGAAATGTCGAGATCGCGCAGACGCGCGATCTCATTTTCCATGGACGGTGTGTCAGCTGAGGTCCGCGTCATCACGCGGCCTAACCCTGGTGAGCGGCGGCTGTCATGCGGTAGACGGAGGTCCGATTCTCGCGCGGCGTACGCTCAATGAGGTAGCCCTTCTGGCGCAAGCCGGTCAGAGCGGCGCGCGTGGTGTGGGGCAGCCAACCTGTTGCGCTGATCAGATCGTCGAGTGCCGCGCCCTCCTCGCGTGAGAGCATCGCGATGATGAGCGACTTCTTGGTCGGCGCCCGCTGGGCGACAGCTGCCTCAGCTGCCGACGCAGTCCTCCCCGGCTGATCCGTCTCGCGAGCGTCTTGTTCCCCCACTGGGTTCTGCTCGACGTCCGGCAATCCAATCGCAGTCAAGCCGGCCGGCGTGACCACAAACGCGGGCGGCTGAGCGTCACCGTCGCCGCGCGCACGCTGCTCCGGGTCAGGTTCGACCGCAGAGACAAGGCCCTGCTTCACCAATCCGTTCAAAGCTCGCGTGAACGCCCTCTCGGTGATGGTGTCGGATGGCGTCACGCGCCGATCCTGCCGCTGAGAGGCGGCCGAAAGCAGCACCAGCTGGGTGTCGCCGAGTTTGGTGGTCTGGTTCTGACGGGTGGTCATCGGTTTCTCCTGGCGTCATGTGACGGCATCGTCGCCGTCACTGACACGACCCCGCGATCGGCTCAAAGCCAGCGGGGTGGAGAGACTTCCAATAAGGCCTCAGCAGGTACGACCACAGTCACGCTCTCTTCGCCCAGCAAGTCCAGTCCCTGTGCAAGACGATACAGAAAACGAGGACGGGCTCGGAATTTCTCGGTTTGACCCTCTGCCGACATTCGCGACGTCCGCCTTCAGCGGCGAAAATCGGGGCCCCTGAAGCGAAGTAGCGACTCACGTCAGACGCCCGCACGGCCGCCACTGTCGGAAGAAAAAGCAATGAGCGAACACGGGGCCAAACTAACGCGATTAGGGACGCATGAGACCTGTCGCAATCTCAGGAAATGGACGGTTTGATCAGCCCGTCTTTCCTCAGCTCGGAAACCGCTCTCTAGGTTCTCTCATCTGCTCGCGGCGGGTGGGGCAGCACTTGCCGCGAGAACCCGCTGCACGCTCTCAAATGACGCTGCAAGATGCTTTTCGGGCGGCCGGTTGACCCTGGGGATCTCCACAGAGAGAGCAGCCTCGTCGGGGGCGACAGCGATGAGGTCCCGGAGAGGCAACCTACCCTCGCCCGGCAAGAGCCGCCCGCCACGAGCTTCATTGATAAGCTCGTCGTTCGTCGCCGGACGAGCTTCGACCGCGTCGCAGAGCTGAACGTTGCGGATGAGGCGCGAGTCGCAGCGGGCGAGATCCGCCGGCGAAGCGCCCGAGCGGGATAGATGGAGCGCATCGACGAGCAGGCCGGCATTGGAGCATCCCGCGCCGTCGAGCACAGCCAGGGCATCGGCCAGCGTGCCAACGCTGCGCCACGGCATGATCTCCAAATCCACGGCAAGGGAACGTTCGGCCGCTGCCCCACAGAGCGAGGCGAAGGCCTGTATGAGGCCCTCGCGATCGGCGCCGTCGCCGCAGACGCTGATCCGGGATGCTCCCAGCTCGGCCGCACTGTCGAGCATGGCCGCGATCGTGGCGGGCTCAAACCCGGCGGTCACCGTTACGAACTCGATGTCGTAGACGCGAAGACCGATCTCGTCGAGGCGGCGACGCATGTCGCGCATCAACGATGACCCTGTCGGGATCTCGTAGAACTGAGCGCCGGGGAAAGCGGGGTGCAGACGGAGGCCGATGGCAGTGAAGCCGGCCTCCGCGGCCATGGTGGCGAAGGCCAGCGGCTCGACATCGATGGCCGTGAAATGGGCAACGCCCAGCCCCGGGAGATGGTGTGGGTCAAGACGCACGGTGGTGTGCTCCGATCATGGGACGAGATGGCCTTCGAGCCGGGCTTGCAGGTTTGTCCCGGTGCGGACGATGTGTTCACGCAAGCGGGCGCAGGCGAACTCCGCATCGCGGGCGACCGCGCCCTGGGCAATCTCGCCATGCTCCTGGGCGACGTTCCGGTCGCCGCCCGACCGGGCGAGAAAAACTCGCCGGTAGCGGTCGTTCAGGTTGTGCAGGACGCTGCAGAAGTTCAGGAGGTGCCCCAGGCGGCATCCGGAGAGGAGCACCAGGTGGAACGCGCGGTGGGCTGCTTCCCACGCGACGAGCGTCGCGGGCTCGTCGATCCTTCGCTCGATCCGGTTCAGTCGGTGCAGGGCGCGGATGACATCGCCTTCCCAGGACACATCCGCATGCGCTATCGCCTCCGCCAGGGCCAGAGTCTCGAACTCGGCCCGCAGCCGGGTGATCTCGGCGAGATCGGCCCGGGACACCGGCGCGACGCGATAACCGCGGTTGTCATGGAACTCGACCAGCCCGACCGCGATCAGCCGGGCCAAAGCCTCGCGCAGCGGGCTCAAGCTGACGCCGAGCGTCTCGCGAAGGCGAGCCAGGTTGATCTTTGTGCCGGGCCTCAGGTCACCCGACAGGATCGCTTCGCGGATGCGGTCGGTGAGCAACGAGGCCTTGGTGCTCGCATCCTCTCCGTGCCAGGTCATCATTCCGGCTGAGGTCAGGTGAGGCTCGCCGCTCCCCCCAAGCCGTTCGGAAGCTTTGGAGTTCATGCAGAACCTTCCCCCGACCGTGATGCCGGATCAATAATCGATAAAGCTGTTCACTGGAAGGGCAATCATCGGTGACGGATCCGGACCACCTGCCACGTTTGGGCGTGCATGATGCCTTTAAACTCGCCCGGTCCGCCTTCTTGGAACTTCGCGGCTTGACAGATAATCGATTATCAAAGACACAGGCGGCAACAGGAGGGACCCGTATGATCCTCGCCAGCGAAGCCGACGTGACGGTAGACGCGCTCCGCGCGATGGAGGGGACGGCGGATCCTCGCCTGCGGCACATCTTGACGTTCCTCGTGCGGCACCTGCACGCGTTCGTCCGGGAGGTCAGGCTCACTGAGCCCGAGTTTCGCGACGCCGCGGCCTTGCTCAACGAAATGGGCAAACTCACCACCGACACCCACAACGAGGCCGTGCTGATGGCCGGATCGCTCGGTGTGTCGTCGCTTGTTTGCCTGCTGAACAACGGCGACGGGGGCAACACCGAGACCTCGCAGTCCCTGCTCGGACCGTTCTGGCGCCTGAACTCCCCCAGAGTCGAGAACGGCGGCACGATCGTTCGTTCGGACACTCCGGGGGACCCCCTCCTCGTCACCGCACGCGTGGTGGACGGTCGCGGCCAGCCCATCGCCGAGGCGGAAGCCGACGTGTGGCACGCCTCTCCCGTGGGCCTTTACGAGAACCAGGATCCCGATCAGGCTGACATGAATTTGCGGGGCAAGTTCACCACCGACACGGACGGACGGTTCTGGTTCCGGACAGTCAAGATGGTGGGTTATCCGATCCCGACCGACGGCGTCGTCGGCCGGCTGTTGCGCGCCCAGGGGCGGCATCCATACCGCCCTGCGCATCTTCACGCCCTTATCGTCAAGCCCGGCTTCAAGGTCCTGATCTCGCAGGTCTACGACCCCCGCGACCCGCACATCGACACGGACCCGCAGTTCGGGGTTACGCGGGCGCTGCTCGGCGACTACGTGCGCCACGACGAGCCGCACCCGACGGACCCGTCCATCGCCGCGCCTTGGTATGCGCTGGACTACACCTACGTCATGGAGCCCGGCGAAGCCGTGCTGCCGCGCGCTCCCATCAAGTAGCCTTGGCTGGCTTTGCGCCCCGTCCAGATCAGGAGAAGTCCGTGTTGAACGAAGACGAGCGGCACACAGCCGCGATGGCCCTGTTCCAGGCGGAGACGGATCGCAAACCCATCCCGCAGATCAGCAGGACCTGGCCGGCCGTGGAGCTGGAGGACGCCTACAAGATCCAGGAGCTCTGGGCCAACGAGCGGATCGCCCGCGGTGCGAGGCTCGTGGGCCACAAGATCGGCCTGACCTCCAGGGCCATGCAGATGGCCTCGAAGATCACAGAACCGGACTACGGCCGGATCCTCGACGATGCCCTCTTCAACGACGGCGCACAAATCCAGGCCGATCTCTTCATCAAGCCACGGCTTGAGGTCGAACTCGCCTTCATCATGGGCGAAGACCTGGAAGGGCCCGGGAAGCGCATCTACGACGTCATGCGCGCGACAGAGATGGTCGTTCCCGCCCTCGAGATCATCGACTACCGCACGGAAGTGCCGCGCGCGATCACCGACACCATCGCTGACAACGCAGCGTTCGGCGCGATCGTGGTGGGCGGTCGCCCGATCGGTCCGATGGACGTGGACATCCGGTGGATCGGGGCGACCCTTTCGAAAAACGGCATCATCGAGGAGTCCGGCGTCTCCGCGGCGATCATGGGTCACCCCGCGGCCGGCATTGCTTGGCTGGTGAACAAGCTTCATGCGGTGGGCAGCGGCCTCAAGAAGGGGCAAATCGTGCTTGGGGGCTCGTTCACCCGCCCTGTCGACATCTCAAAGGGTGATGTGATCCAGGCCGACTTTGGCCCCCTTGGCGCGATCGGAGTGTCGTTCGTGTGAGCCGGCGTTATCTGTCAATCGGCGTCGGAACGGGGCTCTGACGCAGTTGTGGTGAAGTTCAGGATATCGAGAGAAGCCGGGCCTCCAGCAGGTCGATTTTCGCCCGACCATACATCTGCCGCTTCACCAGCTTCAGTTTGGTAATCTGCCCCTCGGTCTGGCCGTTAGACCACGGGCTGGTGATCGCGGCCCAGACGGCAGACCTGTCCTTGCGGATCCCCGCGGCGAAAGAAGCCATGAGACTGGTGGTAGCGTCGGCAATCCAACCGTCCAGGTCGAGGCTCTTCTGACGGACCATGGCATGGAACCGGTCCAGAAGGGTTCGAGCCTCCAGGAGTGTCGGCACGCCGCCTTCGATGGCAGCCATGGTCAATGTGTCGGCCTTGCTGAGATGGTCGCGTGCGGTCGTCATGAGCCGCGCGATGATCCTGGCGGAGGGAACCCGCTGGAGCTGTTGGTCCGTCACTTTCTCCGCTCGCCGACGCCGGGTCGTCCATTCGCTGACCACGCGAAGAGAACCGCGAAATCCCTTCGCCTTCAAACGGCGCCATAGCTCCGTGCCGTTGTGGCAACCTGCTGCCCACTGTTCATCGAGCAGCGGGAGATGGGCCTCCAGGGACGATTGCCTGGTCCGGAACACGTCAGTCCGCTCGCCCCGGATCACCTGTCGGACGAGTTTACGGCTGTGTCCCGTCCGCTTCACGATCTGCTTGATCGGAACGCCGTCCGTGGCGAGAGCCAGGATGGCGGTATTGGCGTCCTCGCGCCGCAGGTAACCTTCGTACTGCAGCCGTTCTGCTGTGGTGAGCAGCGACGGGTTGATGACCGTCGCGCCGATCGCGGAACGGATCAGCCGCATCGACTTGCGAACCGCATTGAGAAAGGCCGCGCTGGCGTTCTCCATCAGGTGCCAGCGATCGGCGACCTGGACAGCTCGCGGCAGCGCCTTGGCGGTGGCCTCGCCGTACCCTCCACCGCGGTCGCGCGACACAACATTGATTCCAGGATGCCCAGACAGCCACGCCTCGACGGTCGCCCTTTCGCGATCCGGCAACAGCGTCACGATCCGCCGGCGTTCGAGGTCGCAGACGATGCTGCCATAGCGGTGGTTGCGACGGAACGCCCAGTCATCGATGCCGACAACTCTGAGTGGCTCGGCGGGCCGTCGTGAGCGGCGTCGCACGATGCGCAGCAACGTATCGTTGCTCACCGGGAGCATCAGCCGCTTGGCGAGGTTCGCTCCTGGACGGCCACCGAGTGCGAGCCCGAGGTGGTGGACAATGCTGTCGAGCCGGGTCGTGCGGCGAGATCGTACTGGGACGACACCCGCATCGAAGCGTTCAGCGAAAATCTGTTGGCGGCAGTGTGCCTGCTCACATCGAAACCGACGCGCTATGAGGTGAAGGCGAACGCCGCGTCCAGCACAGGGCAGATCAGAAACGCGTCGAACGTATCGGCTGTGGACGCGACGCGAAGTGACGTTGCAGAGCGGGCAGGCCGCCGCGGCCGCCACAGCCTTAGCCGAGATCAGGATCGTGGGATCCCCTGGCGTGACGTCTTCAATGGACAAGCCCGACGGGATCAATGACGAAAGGTGGAGCTTCCGGCGCATGTTGCTGACCTCGCGGACGAATCAGCGACATCCGATCAGCGGACATCATCAAATGTGAGTCAGACCCGGAACGGGACCCCGGATCGGCGCGCAAAAATTGCATGCCGATCACCCCGAAAACGGGGACCTAAATCCACGCTGATCTACACCGAAGAATCTCGGCCCACTCCAGCGGGTGCCGGTGATGGCGCGAGCCACGTGGGAGAAACTGCCATAGGTCGTGCCGTTCCACGCAAAGCCCCTGTCCAGCGCCATGACCCGATGCTGCACCCCCTCCCATTCCCGCATCAGCAGGGCACCGGGCTTAACCGTCCCTGCCCCTGGCAGAGCGAGAGGTTCGTCCATCGCCTGATGCGAGTCCCCTCCCCCGGCGAGCTTGTAGAGATATCGGACAGTGGCCCTGTCGAGATCCCCGAGCGCAGCAGCCTGCAAGCGGTAGGCGAGAATGCGGTACAGCAGATGCTTGGGAAGTTGTACGGGCGCAGCACGGCCCGAGACGCTGCGCCTGCGGGCCCGGAGTCCATCGAGGTCGAGACCGCGCAAGTGCGCGATCTCCACGTCGAGGGTGTCTGCGGCGTTACGGGCTTGCCTCATCACGCGGCCTAATCCCGACCGTCGGCAGCGACGATCCGGTAGAGCGAGGCGCGATTCTCTGTCTGGATCCGCAACAGGCAGAAGCCCTTCTGGCGCAGCCCGGTTAGGGCCGCCCGCGTGGTGTGGGGCAGCCATCCGGTTGCTGCGATCAGATCGTCCAGGGTCGCGCCTGTTCGCGCGAGAGCATCGCGATGATCAGGGCTCGCTTGGTCGTTGGGCCTTCGTGGTCCGCGGCGTCGATGGGTGGCATCAGCGCCGTCGGGAGCTCCTTGTTTCGGCGACCTTTTGCGATCCGAGGGTCTTGCTCAGGTTCCGGACACCCGATCGCCGTCAGGCCTGCGTAAGTGATGACCAGGGCTGGCTCCTCCGCGGCGCAGCCGCCGAGTTAGCGCCACATGTGACACGGAAAAGTAGGCAATTGGGGCTTGAACGTCCACATTCGCCTTCGTCTTAACTCCTTCGACCTAGATCAACGACAGGTCCGTCCGATCCTGCCAAACTTGTTGCCAGATTTAACTTGCGTTCAGTGAAAGGGGGGGACGCCATGGACGTGAAAACGAAGGACGCTGGAAACGACGGCAACGACCAGAATAAAAAGAGACGTGAGAACAAAGAACCCAACAAAGTTGGCAAGGGTGCCAAGGACTCCAAGCTTGGCCGGAAGGAGTATGACAAGGCGCTCAAGCAAATGCAGGGCGACCTCGTCCAGCTGCAGCTCTGGGTGAAGGAGACCGGAGCGAAGGTGTGCATACTCTTCGAAGGCCGCGACGGGGCCGGCAAGGGGGGGACGATCAAGGCCATCACGGAGCGGACAAGTCCGCGAGTGTTCCGCGTCGTAGCGCTTCCTGCACCCAGCGAGCGCGAGAAGTCGCAGATGTACGCCCAGCGCTACGTACCCCATCTTCCGGCCGGCGGCGAGATCGTGATCTTCGACCGCAGCTGGTACAACCGCGCCGGCGTCGAGCGAGTCATGGGTTTCTGCACCGAGGAACAGGCCAAAGATTTCCTTAAGATGCTGCCTGTTTTCGAGCGGGTTGTCATCGACAGTGGCGTGATTTTGCTAAAGTATTGGCTCGACGTCACTGAAGAAGAGCAAACTCGACGCATTAAGTCGCGGATCGACGATCCTCGTAAGATCTGGAAGTTATCGCCGATGGATCTAAAGTCCTATAGCCGTTGGTACGACTACTCTCGGGCACGAGACGAGATGTTCGCGGCCACCGACACATCCTGGGCACCGTGGTACTTCATCCAGTCCGACGACAAAAAGCGCACCCGGCTCAACATCATCAGCCATATCCTGTCATCCATTCCGTGGGAGAAGGCGAAACAGGATAAGATCGAATTGCCCAAGCGGCAGAAGGCCAAGGGGTACGAGGATCCCAACTACCAGTACCGACGCGTCCCCGAGGTGTACTGACGCGCGACCAACAAGTTCAAGGCGGTCGGACTCGTGCGCGATCTCCCGGCGCACGAACGGGCCCAGCTTAACAGCGATCTGCTCCGGGCAGTCGAGCTAAAGATGGTCAAGGCATCACTCCGGGGACGTGGGGCGGAGCCACGGGCGCCTGACAGATTGGGCCCGTGCCGTGAATAGGTCATCGCCGGCCAAGGTAGTCGTGCACGACCTCGCCCAGGCCCAGCGTGAGGTCGGCGACGTAATGAACCGCCGAGACGACCTCGCGCACGGGAAGCCGGGCGACGTCGCAGGTGACATGGGACTGTAGCTCGAGCGCCGCAGGAGCAGACCAGGCGGCCTTCACCTGCACGTCCTCCATGAAGTAGCGTACCAACTCGCAAATGCGCAGGGTGCCGTCCACATCAGGGATGATCTTGAGCAGAAAGCCGGGCTCGGCCAAGCCTCTGGCGACGCTCGTCGGATCAAGGATCTTGTGCTTGTAGCCCATGCTCGCCGTGGCGCACAGCGTCGAACCGGAGTGCAACGTGCCGACAATCACGTCACCCTCGTGGGTTAACTTGGGTGTGGCGAGCTTTTTCGGAAAGCCCCAGATTTCGCGTCCCCCGGCAATCGGCGCGTGATCATCGAGATACATGGCGTGCACGTAAGCACCGGGCTTTCCCCTGAACGTCACGGGAATGACCTGGCCGGACTCGGTGTAGTCACCAAAGCCGGTGGAGTCCGGCATCCTGATGAACTCGTAATTGACGAGGGGTTCGGGAACCCCAAGAGGCTCGGGGACCACGTCGCGCAGTCGCTCCATGTCTGTGCGGTAAGTGATCACCACAAACTCCCGGTCAATGAAGCGGTAGGGCCCTGGCGGATAGCTCGGGCTCATTAGCGGCATAGCGGTGGCGCGCGACGCCAGTTCGGCTGCCCTCACGGAAGCCTCCTCTGTTTGATTGGGATCGGGGTCAGAGATTGGATGAGGGATCGCGCTGGCGCTCAGTGGGCAGTCCAGCCGCCATCCATGGTGAGGTTTGCGCCCGTGATCTGCGCGGCCTCGTCTGAGCACAAGTAAAGGGCCAGCGAGGCGACCTGCTCGGCGGTGACGAACTGCTTCGTGGGCTGCGCCTCCAGCAGCACGTCGTTGATGACCTGATCTCGGGTCATGTGGCGCGTCGCCATCGTCTCGGGGATCTGCTTCTCGACAAGCGGCGTCCAGACATACCCTGGCGAGATGCAGTTACACGTCACCCCGGCCGTGGCGAGCTCAAGAGCGACTGTCTTGGTCAGACCGGTGATGCCATGCTTGGCGGTGACGTAGGCCGATTTGAACGGTGACGCGACCAGGGAATGGGCCGACGCCGTGTTGATGACGCGCCCCCAATGACGCGCCTTCATGCCTGGGACCACCGTGCGGATCGCGTGGAACGCGGCCGAGAGGTTGACCGCGATGATGGCGTCCCACGTCGTGGGCGGGAACTCCTCGATCGGCGCGACGTGCTGGATGCCAGCATTGTTGACGAGGATATCGACCTGCCCAAAGGCTGCTTCCGCCTCGCGCACCATGGCGACCACTTCGTCGGGCCTGCTCATGTCCGCGGCGGAATAGTGGATCTGGACCTCGTGCTCGGCTTGAAGGCGCGCTCGATCATCTTCGATGGCGCGGGCTTCGCTGAGCCCATTGATCATGACGTTGGCGCCCTTGTTCGCGAGGGCCCTTGCGATGGCCAGGCCGATGCCGGAGGTAGAACCGGTGACGATGGCTGAACGTCCCTTGAGTGACATGGTCTTTTCCTTTCGATCGGGGGATGGGAGGCAATAGGGATCGGGCGCGCTGCTCGCCTTCAGGCAGCGCGCTGGGCTGCAACGCAGCAGACGAGGTCTCCTAGGTGAATGTCCGGTGCATGCCATCAAGGTCAGCCCGGCAGGCCAGGCTGAACGACCGGAAAGGATCGGGATCGGGACTCTGAGCCAGAGCATCCGTGACGAATTGCTTGGGATCGACAGCAGGTCGTAGCGAGATCTCGATCAAAGTCCGCAGCACCGCCTCCGCTGCGCTGATGATCTGCTGGGGCGCGAAAAGCCTCATGCGATTGATCAGCCCCACCAGATGCTGCTCGTCCCTTTCCAGAGCGATCTCGTTTCGCACATGGGCCTTGATGAGCAAAGCCGAGGCGCAGGCCGTGAAGGCCGCGTAGACCTCCTCCCGTTTCACGATTTCTCGTGCCATCCGCTGATAGCGGTCCTGGTGACGTTGGGTGTAGACCGCGGCGGCGAGCGAGGCGCACGCTCCAACCAGGGCGCCAAAGAGCACCGCGGTCGGGGTAAGAAGAGCAGGTTCGATCGTCATGTCTTCCTCCGCTCACAGGAAGGTCGCGGGGATGTCGACGGTGCTGCGCACGCCGAGCTGATCAAACGTCGCGGCCAGCCAGCGGTCGGCACACGCACGCCCGGCCGCCTTGAGATGTTCGAGGAACTCGCGTTCCGCGTTGTACTTGCTGGTCACGCCGAGGGTCTTCATCATTGCTTCGTCGCCGATCAGGTGCATGTGGATGTTCCTGACGCGCGAGGCGACGTGCTCCTTGAGTTCGCCCTCCTGCAGCAGGCGCTGGACAAAGGAGATGGCCCGCATCTCGTGCATGAGCGAGGAGTTGAAGGCGATCTCGTTCATGCGGTTGTCGATCTCGAGCGCGGTACGGGGGGTGCCTTCGCGCTCGAGGGGATTGATCTGCACGAGTACGATGTCGGCGGACGTGGCGCCGTAGACCAGCGGCCAGATCACCGGGTTTCCCATGTAGCCGCCGTCCCAGTAGGGATCGCCGTCGATCTCAACCGCCTTGAAGAGTTGCGGCAGGCACGAGGAGGCCAGGAGCGCGTCGAGCGAGAGGTCCTCCTGGTCGAAGACCCGGGGTCGTCCGGTGCGGACGTTGGTGGCCGCCACAAAGATGCGCAGATCCTTGCAGGCGCGCACCGCCTCGATGTCGATCTGTTCCGCAAGGATGTCGCGCAGCGGATTGTAATTGAGCGGATTGCTCTGGTAGGGCGACAAGGCGTGTCCGAGGAGATTGAACCAAACGTTGCTCGTGGATGCGTCAAGATTCCAGCGGCCGAGCGCCCGGTCTGCCATGCTGCGCTTGAACGGGCTAAGGACGGCACGCCGGGAGGTATCAAGCCAGAAGCGATCGAGCGCACGACGCGCGCCCTGGCGGCCTTCGGTGGCGTAGCCGGCGGCCAGCACCGCGGCGTTCATGGCTCCTGCGCTGGTGCCGCTGACGGCCTCGATGACGATGCGGTCGTCGTCCAGCAGGCGGTCGAGCACACCCCAGGTGAAGGCTCCGTGTGCGCCGCCGCCTTGCAGGGCCAGGCTGACCCGCCGTTGGTTGCGCGTGGCGTGAGGCCGAGCGACGGGCTTTTTCGCTGCGCGCCGACGAAGGGAACTGTCGGCGGTGATCATGTCATGCCGGTTCATGGGAGGTCTCCATCGCGGTGGCAGGGCCTTTCAGCGGGTTTGGTCTAACTGGGGATCCTGTTGTGGGTCTGGGAGCGGCGGCCGACGGTTGCGCCGGCATCGCGCCCTGGACTGGACGCTCGTGGCCGTCCGGGTCGGGCTCGACTGCTGCCGGACTTCCGGGCGAGCTTTCGCGCTGCGGCTGGGGATGGATCTTGAACCACGCGACGTAGAGCGCCGGCAGGAAGACCAGCGTAAGCAGCGTCGCTACGGCGAGCCCTCCCATGATCGCGAAAGCCATGGGTCCCCAGAAGATGGTGGGTGCGATCGGCACCATGCCCAGAATGGCCGCAGCAGCGGTGAGCATGATCGGGCGCACACGGTGGAGCGTCGCCTCAATCACCGCGTCCCAAGGATGGCGGCCATGTTCCTCCTCGTCATTGATCTGCTGGATCAGGATCACCGAGTTGCGCGCGATCATCCCGGTCAGCGCGAGCACGCCGAGCATGGCCACGAAACCGAGCGGCTTGTTGAAGACGAGGAGCGTGGCGACCACGCCGATCAGCCCGAGCGGCGCCACGCTGAGCACCAGGAATAGCCGGTTGAAGCTGCGCAACTGAAGCATCAGCACGGTCAACGTGAGGACCAGCATCAGGGGCATGACGGCGAGCACGGAGGCTTGGGCCTTTTCACTTTCCTCCGTCGTTCCTCCGGCGACGACCTGATAGCCGGCCGGCAGGTCAGTGTTCAGCGCCTGCATCTTGGGGGCAAGGGTCTGGACGACAGAGGCCGGCAGGATCACGGGCGCCACGTCGGCGCGCACCGTCAGGGTGGGCATCCGGTCGCGGCGCCAGATCAGGGGGTATTCCTGGCCATATTCCACCGACGCCACCTGGCTCAAGGGAACGGAGCGCCCGTCCGGCAGCGGCACCTGCAGACTCCTGAGTGTCGCGAGCGTCATGCGCTGCTCTGCGGAAGCCCGCACGACCACGTCCACGAGCCGGATCCCGCTGCGCATCTGCGTCGCCGTCACCCCTGTCACAACCGTGTTGAGCGAGCGCGCCAGGTCTTCGGAGCTGAGACCCAGGAGCCGCGCCTGATCCTGGTCAACCTTGATGCGGATGGTTCGCGCCGGCTCCATCCAGTCGAAATTGACGTTCTGGACGGCCGGATCGCTGCCCATTGCTTCGGCCACCTTGAAGGCGATCTTGCGTGCTTCATCGGGATCTGGCCCGCTGACGCGGTACTGCAGGGGCCAACCCACGGGAGGTCCGAGCTCCAGCGGGTAAACGCGTCCGGTGACCTTCGGCATTTGGCTGGCGAGAGCCTGCTCGAGGCGGGCCTTGACCCGGTCGCGTTGCTCCAGGCCCTTCGTCACCACCACGGCCTGGGCGAAGAAGTCATTCGGCAGCTGCACGTTGAGGGGGAGGTAGAACCGGACAGCGCCCTGCCCGACATAGGTGCTCCAGTGATCCACGTCCGGGTCATCCTTCAGGAGCTTGTCCAGCTGTGTCCCGAGATCCTGTGTCGCGTAGATCGAGGTGCTCTGGGGGAGCTGCAGATCGACGAGCAGTTCCGGCCTATCGGACGAGGGGAAGAACTGTTGCGGGACCAGCTTCATGCCGGCGAGCGAGGCGGCGAACATAAGCGTCGTGACCGCGATCGTGAGCCACCGCGCACGGAGACCAAGCTCCAGCAGCCGACGAAAGCCGCGCATCAACAAGCCGGGCTCGCCGGAATGGGCGACCTTCGGCTTGCGCAGGATCCAGACCCCGAGCAGCGGCGTGAAGATCACGGCCACGACCCACGATGCGAGGAGCGCGATGGCGACCACGGCGAAGATGGAGAAGGTGTATTCGCCGGCCGCACTCTGCGCGAAGCCGATGGGCACGAAGCCGGCGACCGTAACCAGGGTCCCGGTCAGCATCGGGAACGCCGTGGAGGTGTAGGCGAAGGCGGCCGCCTTCTTCAGGTCGTCCCCGTGCTCCAGCCTCGTCACCATGGTCTCGACGGTGATCATCGCGTCGTCGACGAGCAGGCCGAGAGCGATGATCAAGGCGCCGAGCGAGATGCGCTGGAGATCGATGCCGAAGACCTTCATGGCGAGGAAGACCACGGCCAGCACAAGGGGAATGGCGAGCGCCACCACTGCTCCGGCGCGCAGGCCAAGGCTGACGAGGCTGACGGCGAGCACGATGGCGACCGCTTCCCACAGCGCCTCCATAAACTCGTCGACGGCGTGGTGGACGGTCTGCGGCTGGTCTGCGACCAGCTTGGCCTCGATGCCGACGGGCAGGTCCGCGGTGATGGTTTCCATCGCGTGCTCGACATTCTGGCCGAGCGTGAGCACGTCGCCGCCCTTGCGCATGGCGATCGCGAGCCCGATGGCTTGCTTGCCGTTCACCCGGAACATCGGCTGCGCCGGGTCGGCCGGCCGGCGCGTGACCCGGGCGATGTCGCCTAGACGGATCATGCGGCCGTTCGCCACGAAGTTGACGGCCAGAATGTCCTGCTCCGAGCGGAAATCGCCGGAAAGCCGCACCAGGATCTTCTCATCCCCCGTCTGAACGACACCGGCCGGTGTAATGGCGTTTTGGGCCTGGAGGGCGGCGATCAGCGCCGAGCGCTCAATGGAGAGCCCGGCCAGCTTGTCCGTCGAGAACTCTACGTAGACGCGCTCGTCCTGGGGACCGAGCAGGTCGACCTTGCCGATGTCCGGCACCTGCAACAGCCGGTTGCGGACGTCGTCGACATAGTCCCGCAACTGGCGATGCGTGAAGCCGTCGCTGGTGAAGGCATAGACGATGCCGTACGTATCGCCGAACTCGTCGTTGAAGAACGGTCCCACGACGCCCTGCGGCAGGGTCGCCTTGATGTCGCCGATCTTCTTGCGAACCTGATACCAGGCGTCGGGCACGTCCTTCGGCCGGGTCGAGTCCTTCAGATAGACAAAGATTGTGCTCCGCCCCGCGAGCGTGAAGCTCTTGAGGTAGTCGAGGTTGGGCGCTTCCTGCAGCTTCTTCTCGAGCCGATCCGTGACCTGCTCGAGGGTGTCGCCAAGCGTAGCGCCCGGCCACTCGGCCTGCACGACCATAGTTTTGACCGTGAAGTCAGGGTCCTCGCTGCGGCCGAGCTTTGTATAGGTCCAAGTCCCCGCAACAGCGATGGCGAGCATGAAGTAGGTGACGAGGGAGCGTTGCCGGATGGCCCACTCCGACAGGTTGAAGCGGGTCATCACGCGTCTCCGAGGATGCGGACCTTCTGTCCGGGATGGAGGGACTGCACGCCTGCAGTGACCACGGTCTCGCCGGCCGTTAGACCACTCGAGACGACGACAGTGGCCGGCTCGTAGCGCGACACGGCGACCGTGCGCAGCGCGACGGTTTTGCTGCTGGGTTCGACCACCCAGACCGCGGGCTTGCCGTCCAGTTCGGTCAGCGCGCCGGCTGGAATCTCGACCCCTTCCGGCGGGTCGAAACGCGTGCGTCCTGTCACGGTTGAGCCGAGCCGAAGCTCAGGCGGCGGGTCGATGATCCGCACCTTCACCCGGAAGGTCCGTGTGGCACTGTCGGCCTGCGGGGCCACCTCGCGGACCCGGCCAAGGGCCTGGATCGCGGGATGGTCGGTGAGCGAGATCGCCACCTCGGGGTTGCGCGGCGCGGTGCGGATGATCTGTTCGGAGACGTCGAAGACCGCATCGAGTCCCCCTTCGCGCGCCACCTCCACCACCATCTGCCCGGCCCGGACCACCTCACCGGACTCGGCGCCGACGGCCGTGACTGCGCCCGCGGTGTCCGCGGTCAAGGTCGTGTAGCCGAGACGATCCTGGGCGAGGTTCAACTGGGCCTGGGCCGAATCGACCTGCGCCTGTGCGGCCTTGAGCGCTTGCTCGACGTCATCGAAGCGGGCCCGCGAGGTCCAGCCATTCTTCAGCAGCTCTTGCTGGCGCTGGAAGGTGAACCGGGCCTGGGCGAGGGTGGCTTGGGCGGCGGAAAGGGTTGCCTGCGCCGAGCGCAAGGCGTTCTCCTGGTCCTGAGGATCAAGGCGCGCCACGACTTGGCCGGCGGTGACGACGTCGCCGACCCTGACCAGGCGTTCGATCATGCGGCCGTCCAGCCGGAATGCGAGAGCCGCCTGATCGCGGGCCCGGATCTGACCCGTGAGCGAGACACTTTCGCCGAGGGAGGGCCGCTCCACGATCGTTGTCCGCACGGGGCGGGCCTGGTCGACGGGCGGGGCCGCCCGCTCCTGGCAACCTGCAAGGGTGGCGGCGAGCACTAGGGCGGCGCCAATCGGGTATCTGATCATGAGCCTCTCTCCGAGCGCGTCCGAACGATGGCGGGTGCACGGCACCGCATCGATCCGGGGATGGACATCTTTGAAGCGAGTTAATTGCACTAATAAGTGCAGTGCGTACCAGAATGCACCAACCCATGCAACTTAAAAAATTGAAGAGTGCAGCTCGGCGCCAGCGAGACCATGCCGCCTGCCGAAAAGAGTTCAGCGCATCAGCGCAGTTCTGGCTTATCGGTTCGGGACCGGCTGGCGGCGCTTGGCAGACCCCAGACCCTGCGGGCGGCCGATCAGAGTTCAGGTGAGCTGCGCTTCTCGAGTTCGTTCGGGACCGACTTGTGTCGCGCGGTCGAGACCGTGAACTGCAAGGAGTTGATCACGCCCGCGCAGGCGATGAACCCCGAGGTCGCGCGCCTGCGCGACCCGATCGAGAGGACCAAGGCGGTTCAGTAGATCGCCCGAAATCACAAAGCGCTCCCGCAGCGTGCGGCTCAAAGCCTCGAGGCGCGCCGTCGTGTTCACGACATCGCCGAAGTAGGCGATCTTGTGCCGGTCGACGCCAACCTCGGCGGTCACAACGGAACCCCCATGCAGGGCGGCCCGTATTTGCGGGACGCGCGGGAACTGGTTGGTCCAACGCGCAGGATCTCCCGTCAGGACAGCCTCGATGTCGAACAGGCAGGCAACGCAGCGGGCGTGCTTCACACCGCGAGCCAGGGGCCATGACACGATCACGAGGTCGCCAACGTAATCTTCTACTGTGCCGTGGTGTCGCCGGACGGGCTCGGCGATTGCAGAGAACACGGCGCTGAGCCAGGTCTGTGCCGCCAAATCGCCATACGTCTCGGCATAGCTTGTCGAACCGACGACATCGACAAACAGAAAAATTCGCTCCTCGACTATTGGCCGTTGATAACGCCCCAGCAGCAGGTTGACGGCCGCTTCGGCGCCCACGAGGTCGCGCACACGCGTGGCGAAGGCGATCAGGACTGAGACAACGAGGGCATAGACCAGGCCCTGCCCGCTCAAAAGGGGCACCCAACCGTCGACCAGACCCAGAGCCCAGCCGAGCAGACCTCCCGCGCCATTGCCCGCCAGGACGGCCAGCAGGATCGTGAGATAGGCAATGGGCAGGTAGACGAAGGAGGGCTGCTGTCGCAGACCGGACGAGAAGCGGCTCTTGCGCAGATAGGCCTCGCTCGACAGAACCGCACTGCCGATGCAGATGGCGTTAAAGCCTGCAAAGAGCGGGTGACCTGTGCCAGAGAGCTGGGAGTAGAGCAGTCCTGCGCCGCAACTGGCCAACAACGTCGCGATCCAATGATCCAGCCGCATCCCAACCTCCAGCGCGAGGGAACTCATCCCACGCTTTTCCCTTGACTTGCACAAATTGAAGTATCAGTTTATACCCATAAGTGCAATTAGGGGCACGACATGGATGATCACACGATGACCACTGAGTCCGGGGTGAAGGTGCGGCGGGGCGATTCCCGCGCGGCCATCATTGCCGCAGCCGAGAAGCTGATCCTGGAACGCGGCTATGGCGCCGTCAGCATGGACGATCTCGCCATTGCCGCAGGAGTGGCGAGGCGCACGCTCTACAATCAGTTCGCCAGCAAGGAAGAGATCTTCCGGGAGATGCTTGCCAGGCTGGCGTGGCAGCTAGAGCATGCCCTGCCCCCGGGCATCGAGACCCAGGGCGATGTAGAGGACGTTCTGCGCTTGATTGCACAGGCCCTTGTGACGCTGCACAAGCGGCCCGAATACTTGGGCTTCTTCCGCATTGCCATGTCTGATTCAGGGCAGTTTCCCTGGATTGGAGAGGCCTTCGCGGCAGTCATCGAACCAGGTCTCGAGAGGCTCGCGCGCTATCTGGCGCACCTGACGAAGCTCAAGATCCTCAACTGTCCCAACCCGATGCTCGCAGCACGCCAATTCACCGGGATCGTCAACGAGTTCTTCCTGTGGCCGATGATGATGGGGCACGCCGAAACGATCTCGATAGACGAGGTCATCGACGAGACCATCGGGATGTTCCTCGGCTATTACCGCGTGCCGACCAAGGCCACACGGAGGTCGTCATGAGCAAGGGCCGCTTCGGACTGGCTGTCGCACTGGCTAGCACCGTGTTGTTACAAGCTGCCGCCCTTGAGCCTGTTCATGCTGCCGAGGACGCCTCTTCAAGCGAACTGACCTTGGACCCGGAAGCCCTCGCTGCAGTCGCGCAGCTCAGCGAGACCATCCTCGCCCCCGATGTGTCCTTCACAGCCCAAACGACGAGGCTGTCCCCCGATAATGCCGGCCGACTGGTGCCCGTTGTCCACGAGCTGAAGGTCGCCGTCCACCGTCCCGATCGCCTCCACATCGAAGCCAGCGGCCAGGAAGGGCGCCGGCGCATATCCTATGACGGCCACTCGATTGAGATCGACTCGCCCGGCCGCAGGGATTACGTCGTGACCGCCATACCCGAGCGATTGCCGAAGGCGTTGAACGAGGAACTGGAAAAGCTTCAGTTCGATTTTCCGTTGCTGAGCTTCTTTGAACCTGAGCCCTATGCCGCACTGACGGGCGGCATAATCGCTGTGCGGCAGATCGGCACCGTCAGCGTCGATGGTATTGTCTGCCGGCGCCTCCTCTTGTCACAACCGACAGGCACCGAGGTAGAACTCTGGGTCGAGAACAATTCCACGGCGATCCCGCATCGCGTGATGGTCGCTGACCACGGCACGCCCAACTTTACCGCCGACTTCGCGCATTGGGACAATCACCCCGGGTCGTCCGATCCGGCCTCCTCGCTGTTGCCGCTGGCCGATACTCAATAGCCGTCTCACGAATATGCCGACCACCTGACGGGAATTGCGCCCTCCTCACCCACCCTGGATTCGCCGTGTCGGGCGGCCGCAGCCCTGGCAAGAAGGCGCTGTCAGTAAGTCAAGAGAAAGGGATCACTATGAACGATCGAACGAAGCCCATGCCCTACGAGCCCACGAGCTTGATTGACGCCCTGATTGAACTGCAGCACACGATGGGAATCACGCGCCTGATGACACCCATCGAGATCGTCCGGGAGGCCGCCTGGCGGGCTTCCCGCCCAGAGCAGATCAAGAATGCCGAATGGCACCCGCGGGCTCCCCTCCCCGACCAGAGGATGGCAGACGAACCCTGAGGCTCTTCGACTGGGATGCCCTGATATGACGCGTTCACGGGCGTCCGCGTGCTGCCACATCAGCAGGAGTGCGATATGAAAGCCTTCGCCAAGACGGCTCTATTCGGCCTTTTGTTCCTTGTTTCTCATGAGGCTCAGGCCGAAGTGGTAGGAAAGGTGGGCACCGACTGGGTTGGAAACGACATCGTGGTCGAGTCCATCCAGGACCCAAAGGTTCAGGGAGTGACGTGTCACCTCAGCTTTTTCGAGCGCAGTTTGATCGACCGGCTGCAACAGGGAAAATGGTTTGAGGATCCTTCGAACTCGGCCATAGCCTGCCAGACGACAGGGCCGGTCACGATTGGAGATATCGACCTCGATCGGAACGGCGAGGAGTTGTTCTCGGAAGGACGAAGCCTGATCTGGAAAAAGCTGGTGGTAAACCGGATCTATGATCAGCAAAGCAATGTGCTGATCTACCTCGCGCATACGCGCCAGGTGCAAAAGGGCAGCGCCAAGATGGCGCTCGCCACAGTTTCCCTCGTCAACGCACAGGTTGTATGGACCAAACGACGCCCTCAGTAGCCGGTCAATCCAGCTTCATTTCCCGGCAGCGATCACAAGCCGGGCCTGGCGCTTATTCCGGCCGTTCTGATTGCAAACGGGGCTACATCACCGTGCGATGCAGACCGTCGAGGTCCGCACGACAGATCACGCTGAAGGCTCGGAAAGGATCGGGATCGGGCCTCTTGGCGAGGGCGTCTCGAACAAACTGCGTCGGATCCACGGCCGGCCTTAGCGAGATCTCGATCAGCGTCCTGAGCACCTCCGCGGCAGCGATCACCTGGGGCGACGCTAACAGTCTCATCCGGTTGATAAGGCCTACCAGCTTCTGCTCATCTCCGTCCAAGGCGACGCCATCGCGCAGATGAGCCTTGATGAGAAGCGTCGACGCACACGCAATGAAGGCGGCATAGACCTCCTCCCGCTTGTTAATCTCCTGCGCAATCTGCTGGTAGCGATCCTGGTGGCGCTGGGTGTAGACAGCGGTCTGAGCCACTCCCCAATCCTTGGACAGATTCCCGGTTGGTTTAAGCTACTCTGCGGGCCTGCTGATCGGTTTCGATACCGTTGAAGTAGACCATGGCGGGTGGTTGTCCGCCATGGGCGGCGTG
>JAESFS010000053.1_pt1 | contig 130091 bp, 123 predicted proteins | sample 9269441 | NCBI WGS metagenome assembly JAESFS01 (sample SAMN14502548, study PRJNA617105) | algae metagenome | isolation source: Scytolyngbya sp. HA4215-MV1 and co-occurring heterotrophs from sample from... | place: USA: Laie Falls, Oahu, Hawaii | collected 2010-08-22
CCGTCGGCGGTGGGTGCCGCTGATGATTTCAACGCGATCGATGGGCTTGGACATAGGCGTGCACCTAGGCTTGAACCTAGGCCCTCATGGTTGCGCCACCTGTCCGGTCGAAATGGGGGCCGCTCCATAAGCATGTTCGAGAAATTGCCGCCGGCGTGCTCGATGGCGGCGTTCAGCCGGCGAACGATGTCGTGCACCTGGGCCTCGAAATTGCCGGCCAGCGCAGCGCCAATGGCATCTGTCAGGCTGGTCTGCCCGGCCAGCCAGACCACACGCCCGCCTTCGGTGACGACGGCGGCGGAATAGGCCCGAAGCTGCGTCGCCTCGGGCCCATTGAGGCATTCGCGGGCTCCTGCAGGCGCCGTCAGCGCCAGCAGTTCCGCGAACGTCCATCACATCATTGCACCTCGACCGTCACGAGGTCCTGGAACCAGGATTGCGCCGAGGTGAAGCCCCGCACCCGCCGGCTCATCGCCCGCGGGTTCAGGTCATGCACGATGTAGAGCCAGGGCGGGTTGTCCACCAGGCGCTCATGCGCCGCCGCATAGGCAGCGTTGAACTCGGTCGGCGTGGTCGCGCGTTCCAGGCGCGAAAACGCCGTCTCGAACTGGTCATCGCGCCATTGCGGCCAGTTGAACCCATTGGGCGGCACGAAGGCCTGCAGGAAGTAGCGCGCCGCGACCGATGGGTCCGAGGAGGGCGAGGAGGGGTTCAGCGCGACAGAGCCAGCCAGGATGGGCGAGCCCGGCGGTGCCCGGGTGGCGCCCAGCAGCGTGTTCCACTCCGTCACCTCGAAGGTGACGTTCACGCCGCAGGCCTCGCGCAGGTTCTGCTGCATGTACTCGTTCATCGGCAGCGGCAGCATCTGGCCGGAGCCCGAGGTGGAGATCATCACCTTGAAGCTCAGCGGCCGCTGGGCGGTGAACCCCGCCTCGGCCAGCAGCCGCCGGCCGCGGGCGGGATCGAAGCTGTAGCGGTTGGTAGGATTGCCGAAATTCGGGTCGGACGGCTTCAACCAGCCTACCGAAGGCTCGGCCGTGCCATTGAGGAAGCTCACCAGCCCGGCACGGTCAACGCAGTAGTTCAGCGCCTGGCGCACCCGGACATCGGCCAATGGGCTGTCACCGCCGGTCTGCAGCATCCAGGGCCAGACATGGGGGTAGCTGCCGGTGGTGATGTTGAAGCCGGCGGCGCGGAGTGAGGCTATGCCATCGGGCGGCGGCACTTCGATCCAGTCGACCTGCCCGGAGCGCAGCGCGGCCAGCCGCGTTGTGGCTTCGGGCATCGGCAGCAGCACCACGCGGTCCAGGCGCGGCACCCGCGCCCGGTCCCAATAGCCGTCATTGCGCGTCAGTTCCGCCGAGGTGCGGGGCACGAAGCGGCTGAGGCGGAAGGGCCCGGTACCGGCCGGCGGAAGCGCCGCGACGCGTGCCCAATCCCGCCCGCCCTGCTCGAAGCTCTGCGGCGAGGTCATCAGCAGATAGACCACCATATAGGGGAAATAGCTCGCCACCCGGTTGGTCCGCATGCCGATCGTGCGGTCGTCGATCTTGCGGTAGCTCTCCAGGATGGGCACGCGGGCGCGGGAAATGGCGCTGCCGGCGGCCTCGAATTGCGGGCTGTCGTTGCGGAAGAAGCGATCCATGTTCCAGATCACGGCATCCGCATTGAATGGCGTGCCGTCGTGGAAGGTGACGCCCTGGCGGAGCCTGAAAATCCAGTTCTGCGGGTCGGCCGGGTCCTGCTCCCAGCTCTCAGCCAAGCCCGGGCGCAGCGTCGCCGGCTGGTCGGCGCGGGAGAGGTCCCACAGCGTCAGCGCCTCGAAGACGGGGTAGCCGAGGAAACGCATCCCCTCGAAGCCGTTGTTCGGCATGCCGGTGGTGGTCGGCACATCGGCCGCCGTCATGGCGATGCGCAACACGCGGGGCTGCTGCGCCTCCGCGGTGGTAGCCAGCATGGCGGCAAGGCCCGCTGCCAGAAATTTCAGACGCATGAAGCTCTCCCTGTCAGTGGGCAAGAGCAAAGGCTAGGCGAGTGCTGCTCGCAAGCGGCGAAATTCGGCCCTCTTCCCTGGCCGGGTCGCAACTGCACAAATCCGCGTCAGATGGTGAACCAAAACTCTTCCATCGCGTCCTGACCTCCGCCTTCGCAAAGCTTGACAGCAATAGCATGTTAAGTATTACGGCGGTGTAAGATCAGGCAGCAGGACGGACCGCGATGATGGACAGGCCCTTGGCACGCCGGGCGCGCGCCATTTCGGCCGCCGCGGCCGCTTCCATGGTGCGTCCGGGCAACTGGGTGGATTTCGCCGCGACATACAGCCAGCCTGATGTCTTCGACCTTGCCTTGGCCCAGCGTGTTCCGGAGTTGGCCGATGTGAAGATTCGCGGCTGCCTCTCCACCCGGCCGCGCGCGGTGCTGGAGGCCGACCCGCAGGGCGAGCGCATCGGCTGGTACAACTGGCATTTCAGCGGCTACGACCGCCGGCTGCATGATGGCGGAAATTGCCACTACATCCCCTGCAATCTTGGGGAGATCCCCGACTACTACCGGCAATTCATCGATCCCGTTGACGTGCTCGTTCTCAAGACCCGGCCGATGGACGGGGATGGGCGCTTCAATTTCGGCCCCAACAGCCTGTGGTTTCGTGCGATCGCTGAGCGCGCGAGGCTCGTCATCGTCGAGACCTGCGCGGCAGTGCCGCATGCCCATGGGCCAGAGAATTTCCTCCGGGCCGATGAGGTCGACTTTGTCATCGAGGGGGACGCGCAGCCCATGCCCGTCCTGCCCAACCCGCCACCCACCGAGGTCGACCAGGCCGTCGCCCGCCTGATCGCCGGTGAGATCGAGGATGGCGACTGCCTGCAGATCGGCATCGGCGGCATGCCCAACGCGGTATGTTCACTGCTGCTGGACAGCAGCATCCGCGACCTGGGCGTGCACACCGAGATGATGACCGACGGCATCGCCGAGCTCTACCGGGCCGGCCGGATAACCGGCATAGCCAAGCGGCTCGATCCCGGCCAGATCGTCTACTCCTTCGCCATGGGGTCACAGACCCTCTACGATACGCTCGACCGCAACCCGGATTTCGTCTGCCACCCGTTGGACTACACCAACCTGTCGCATATCATCATGCAGAATGACGGGGTGGTGGCGATCAACAACACCACGCAGATCGATCTGCAGGGGCAGGCGGCCTCGGAATCCGACGGCCATCGGCACATCAGCGGCACCGGCGGCCAGGCGCAATTCGTCCGCGGCGCCTATGCCTCGGCCGGCGGAAAATCCTTCATCTGCCTGGCATCGACCTATGAGCGACGGGGCATCCGCAAAAGCCGCATCGTGCTGAACCTGACACCGGGCAATATTGTCACCACCACTCGATCGGACATGATGTATGTGGTGACCGAGTATGGCATCGCCAACCTCAAGGGCCGCTCGGTGCCCGAGCGCGCCCGGATGATGATCGGGCTGGCGCATCCCGATTTCCGCGAGGAGCTGGAACGGGACGCGCGGCAGCATGGTCTGCTCCCCAAGCGGGGCTGGTGAGCCCGGCGCCAAACCGAGTCAGGCGCTGAACGAATAGTCCTTCCACTGCTTCTTCATCTCGGCCTTCCAGAGTTTCCCGGTGGCCGTCAGCGGCAGGCTATCCACGAATTCCACCGCATCGGGGATCCACCACTTCGCCACCTTGCCGTCATAGATCGCGAGGATCGAGGCAGGGTCGGGCGTGGTCCCCGGCTTGCGCACAACCAGCAGCAGCGGCCGTTCATCCCATTTCGGGTGATGCGCGGGGATCACGGCGGCCAACTGCACATCGGGATGCGCCAGGGCCAGGTTCTCCAGCGTGATGGAGCTGATCCATTCGCCGCCGGATTTGATCACATCCTTGGCGCGGTCGACGATCTCGATGGAGCCCAAGGGGTCCACCGTCACCACATCGCCCGTCTTCATCCAGCCATCGGGGGTGAAGGCGTCATCACCCGGGCGTTTGAAGTAGCCCGCGGCCACCCAGTGGCCCTGCACCTGCAATTCACCGAAGGCCACGTCGTCCTGCGCGATGGGCTGACCGGCGGCATCAAGCACGCGCAGATCCACGCCGAATTGCGGCCGCCCCTGCTTGCGCGAATACGCCAGGAATTCCTCGTCCGACCAATGCGCATTCTCGGCCTTGCGGGTGTTCACACTGCCGAGCGGGCTGATCTCCGTCATGCCCCAGGCGTGAAGAATGGGCACCTGGTATTCGCGCTCGAAGCCCGCGGTGATGGGCACGGGCAACGCCGTGCCCCCTACGACCAGGCGCGGCGGATTGGAGAAACGCGTGCCCGGATTCGCCCGCAGCCAGGCCAGTAGCCCGGTCCAGATCGTCGGCACCCCGGCCGAGAAGGTGACGCCCTCGGCCTCCACCAACCCATGCAGGCTGGCCGGGTCCAGCCTTGGTCCCGGCAGCACCAGCGAGGCACCGACCATCGGCGCGCAATAGGGCAGGCCCCAGGCATTGACATGGAACATCGGCACCACCGGCATCACCACATCGAGGGCGCGCAGCGCGAAGACATCGGGCTGCACCGCGGCCATGGCATGCAGCACGGTGGAGCGGTGGGAATACAGCACGCCCTTGGGCTCGCCCGTCGTGCCGGAGGTGTAGCAGAGCGAGCTCGCCGCGCGCTCATCCAGTATTGGCCAGCCGAATTCGGTATCCTCCCCCGCGATCAGCATCTCGTAACTGACCACCGGCACGCTGAGCGCCGGCAGGGTCGCCTCGCCCATCACCACGACCACGCGCAGCGATGGCGGCAGCCGGTCGGCCAGCGCCATCAGCCCCGGCAGCAGCGAGGCATCGACGAATAGCGCGACATCCTCCGCATCGTTCATGATGTAGCAGATCTGGTCCGGGAAGAGGCGTGGATTGACCGTGTGCAGCACCGCGCCCATGCCGGAGGCGGCGTAGTAGACCTCCATATGGGGAAGGGTGTTCCAACCCAGGGTCGCCACCCTCTCGCCGCGCTTCACCCCCAGCCGGGTCAGGGCATGGGCGAGCTGCGCCGCGCGGGCGGCGAGGGCGGGGTAGGTGTAGCGTGTGACCAGACCTGCGGCGTCCACGCTGACGAGCTTGCTGCCGCGATGATGCCGGCCGGCATGCGCCAGGATGGAGGATACGAGCAGCGGGTGCTCCTGCATGAGGCCAAGCATGAACGTCTCCCTTGATTTTCGCCGATTCTACCGAGGGCCGCGCGGGCTGACTACTCCGCCCGGATGTTCTGGCCGCGGATCACCTCGCCCCAGCTGACCAGTTCGCGCGCCAGCAGGGCGCGCAGATCCTCGGCACCGCCCTGCACGATCTCCACCCCCTGCTCAGCCATGCGGCCGACCAGGGCCGGGTCGGCGGTGGCCACGCGCAGCGCCGCCTCCAGCCGCGCGATGATCGGCGCCGGCGTGCCGGCGGGGGCGAAAAGGCCCTGCCAGAACACCGCCTCATAACCGGGGACCATGTCGGCGATGGGCGGCACATCGGGCAGGGTGGGAATGCGGGTGGTGGAGGTGACGCCGATGGCCCGCGTCGCCCCCTCGCGCACCACCGGCTGCGCCTCCTGCGTCGCGTTGAACATCCCCTGGATGCGCCCCGCCCGCAGCTCCAGCAAGCCGGGCGCGCCGCCCCGGAAGGGAACATGCACGAGCTCGATGCCGGTGCGCGCCACCAGCAGCGCCTGCGACAAATGGTTCACCGCCCCGGTGCCTGAACTGCCGATATTGAGCCTGCCGGGATTGGCCCGGGCATAGGCCAGGAACTCCGCCATGCTGTGGATGGGCAGCGAGGGATGTACATGCAGCACGAAGGGGCTGCGGAACACCATGCCGATCGGCGCCAGTTCGCGCACCGGGTCGCGCGGCGTCAGGTTGGGCTGCAGCGCGGGATTGATGGCGAGGGTGGAGGTGCCCATCAGCAGCGTGTAGCCATCCGGCCGCGCCTGGGCGACATGGGTATTGCCCACCGCGGTCGCAGCACCCACGCGATTCTCCACGACCATGGTCGCGCCCAACTCCTGCGCCATCCGTGCGGCGACGGCGCGGCTGACCACATCGGTGACACCGCCGGGCGCATAGCCGGAGACGACGGAGATGGCGCGATTGGGATAGGCCTCCTGAGCCCAGGAGGGGGCCCAAACGGGCAGGGCCAGCAGGGGCAGCGTGCGGCGCAGCATCACGTGACCTCCATGCCTGTCTCGGCGACAAGGCCGCGCCATTTCTCGATCTCGCTGCGGGTGAATTCGGCCAGTTCCTCCGGCGTGCTGGACTGCGCCTCGAAGCCCATGGCCAGCAGGCGCTGGATCACCTCCGGCCGGGCGAGGGCGGCGCGGGCCTCGGTGTTTAGCCGCGCGACCATTGGCCCGGGCAGCCCGGCGGGGCCGTAGAGACCCATCCAAGTCAGCAATTCGAAGCCCGGCAGCACGGTCGAGGCGAGCGAGGGCACCTCCGGCAGCAGCGCCGAGGGCATGGCCGAGGTGACCGCCAGCGCGCGCACCGCGCCGGCCCGCACATGCCCCAGCACCGCGGACATGTCGATGAACATGAAGGGCACCACGCCCGCCATCACATCGGTCAGCGCCTGGGGCGGCGAGCGGTAGGTCACGCCCTGCGCCTCCAGCCCCAGCCGCTTCACCAGGAAGGCCGCGGGGGCGAGATTGCCCGAGGAGGCGGAGGCAAAATTCTTTCCCGGATTGGCACGCAGCCAGCCCACGAATTCCTGCGCCGTCTGCGCGGGGACCGAGGGGTGCACCACCAGCACCTGGGCGATATGGGCGAGGCGCGAGATCGGGGCAAAATCCCGCGTCGGATCATAGCTGAGGTTGCGGATCAGCGAGACATTGGCCGCCTGCGTCGTGGCCGAGCCGAAGAGCAGCGAATAGCCATCCGGCGCCGCCCGCGCCGCCGCCTGCGCACCGATGGCGCCCCCCGCCCCGGCGCGGTTCTCTATCACGATGGGCTGGCCGAGGGCGGCCCCCATCGGCTCGATCACCACCCGTGCCAGATTGTCGGTGGCGGTGCCCGGCGCGAAGGGGACGAAGGCGCGGATGGGCCGGTCCGGCCAGGGCGCCTGGGCGCGGGCGACTAGGGGCATGGTTGCTGCGGCAAGGAACAGGCGACGGTTCATCGGGTGTCACTCCGTACGGATATTGGCGGCGGCGATGCCGGCGGCGATTTCGGGCACTTCACGGGCCAATTGCGCCACGAACGCCTCCGGGGTGGAGGCCACGGTGGCGAAGCCGATGCTGCGCAGCCGGTCGGGCGGCAGGCCGTTGAGATAGGCGCGCACGATGGTCGAGACGCGCTGCACGATGACGGGCGGCGTGCCGGCCGGCGCCAGCAGACCCTGCCAGGTTTCGGCGACGAAGCCAGGGTAGCCCTGCTCGGCCACCGTCGGCACATCGGGCGCGTCGGGCCAGCGTGTGAGGCTGGTCACCGCCAGACCGCGCAGGGTGCCGGCGCGGATCTGCGCCGAGGCCGCGGGCATGGCGCTGAAGGAGAGCGCCGTGGTGCCGGCCAGCGCCGCCTGCACCGCCAGTGCCGCGCCCGTATAGGGGATGTGCAGGATGTCGATGCCGGCCCGGATGCGAAACAGCTCGGCCGTGATGTGCGGGCCGGTGCCGGTGCCGGGCGTTCCGTATTCCAGCCGGCCGGGCTCGGCCTTGGCGCGGGCCACCATCTCGCCCAGCGTGTTTACCCGGGCCGAGGGGCCGGCGACGATCACATTGGGCGAGGAGGCCATGAGGCAGGCCGGCGTGAAATCGCCGATCGGGTCGAAGGGCCGCGGCCGGGTGAGGGCGGGGTTGGTGACGAAGGCCGAGGAGGTGACGAGCCAGGTCAGCCCATCCGCTGCGCTGCGTGCCACCGCTGAGATGCCGATATTGGCCCCCGCGCCGGGGCGGTTTTCCACCACGACCGACTGCCCCAGCGCCTCGGAGAGCGGGATCTGGATGAGGCGGGCGATGGTGTCGGTCGGCCCACCCGGGGCGAAGGGGACAACGATGCGCATGGGACGGTCCGGCGCCCAGCCTTGGGCCAGGGCCGGTACGGGCAGCAGCAAGGCGGCGCGGCGCGCGATGGACATGGGTGTTCCCGGATGTTTCCTGGGCGAAGCCTAGATCGGTTCCGGCGGTCGCGCCATGCGGCCCCTTGCGCCCCGCGCCCCGCGCCCGCACATCCCGCCGATGCCGCAATCCATCGCCAGGGCGATCGCCAGAAACCTCGATACCGCGACCTATGAGGGCTACCGCGTCGGCTTCGAGACAGCGCGGGATGAGGCGGCCATCCTGGCCGAACACGCGGGCCAGAAGGCGCTGGCCGAACGCCTGCGCGCCATGCGGCCCAGGCCGAAAAAGGGCGAGAGCCAATGACAATCATCCTCTGCCCGCATTGCGAGGAGCCGACCCAGCCGAACCGGCTGGCCGATGGCAGCCTGGTGTGTTCCTGCGCCGCGGCCCGGGCGCTGCCTCAGCCTGCGGCGGTCAAGAACCCACGCGCGCCCGCACCCAGCACGCGCGGCAGGTGCGTGTAGATGTAGCGGCAGCCGGAGGCGAGGACTTCGGGGAGTGTCTCGGTGGTGGCTGGCATGCCAGGGGTGCGACCGGCGGCACGGATTTTGGCGAGTGTGCCCTCGATAGCCGCGGCCACCGGCGGCGCTTTGGGATTGCCCGGAAAGCCCATGGATTGGGAAAGATCCGATGGCCCGATGAAGAAGACATCGATACCCTCGACGGCCAGGATGGCATCGGCGTTGGCGATCGCCTCCTCATGCTCCAGTTGCACGATGACGATGGAGCGCGCATTCGCCTCAGCCGCGAAATCGGGCATTTTCGCCCCCAGTCCCCAACGGTCCGGCCGCGTGCCGGCGGCCAGCCCGCGCCCGGCCCGGGGGCCGAACTTCACCGCCGCCACCGCGCGCCGCGCATCCTCGGCCGTGTTGATGTGCGGGATCTGCACCCCGGCCACGCCGCGATCCATGATCTGCTGGATGTCGGCCGCGTCATTGCTGCGCGGGCGGCCGATGGCGGTGATGCCCACGGCATCGGCCGCCATGCACATCAACTCGACATCGGCCAGCGAGAGGGAGCCATGCTCGCAATCCAGCAGCACCCAGTCGAAACCGGCATGGCCCAGCATCTCCACCAGCGGCGCGGAGGGGAACATCAGCGAGCAGCCCAAAGCCGCTTCGCCGCGGGCGAATTTCTGCTTCATTCCACGCACCCCGTTGCCAGCATGGTGGCCCATTTCGGAAAACCCAGCGCCGCAGCCTGGCGGGCGGCCGCGTCCCAGTCATAGTCCAGGGCGAAAAGCTCGGTGCTCCAGCCGGCGCCGCGCTTCGTCAGCACGGCGTAGCGGGCATGCGGCGAGCGATGCTCCAGCGTGGCCGCCACCGGGCTGTCGGCGAAGGCCGGGCAGCCCACGCTGCCGGGGTTCACGATCAACCCGGCCCCCGGCCCGGTGACCACCGCCTGGCGATGCGAATGGCCGCAGAGCAACACCGGCGAGTCCGTGGCGCCCAGCCGCTCGGCCAGCAGCGCGCGGCGAGCGGGGGCCAGGCGGCCATCCTCGAGCGGTTCCTCCAGCAGGTAGGCCATGTCGTCACCGGGCGTGCCATGCACGGCCAGGATCTCCGGGGAAAACTGCACCGTGGCGGGCAGGGCGTGCAGCGCCTCGCGCTGGGCGGGGCTCAGCGCATGCCGGGCGTAGAGGCCCGCTGGCGGCATCTGCGCCTCCAGCCGGTCGATGATCCAGCGGTCGTGATTGCCGCGCACGGTGGGCAGGGCCAGGGCTTGAAGGCGCTCGAAAGTCTCGCGCGGCCAGAGCGGGCCGGCGACGCAATCGCCCAGGTTGATGGTGGCGTCCACGCCGCGTGTCGCGATATCGGCCAGCACCGCCTCCAGTGCCAGCAGATTGCCGTGGATGTCGGAAATGACCGCAAGGCGCATCAGCCGCGGCCCCGGTAGCCGGCAACGCCCTGGTCCGGAATCCACACGTCCTTGGGCGGCGCCCCCGTCTGCCAGAACACGTCGATCGGGATGCCGCCGCGGGGATACCAGTAGCCGCCGATGCGCAACCATTTCGGCGCCAGCAGCTCATTGATCCGCCGCGCGATATCGATGGTGCAGGCCTCGTGAAACGCGCCGTGGTTGCGGAAGCTTCCGAGATAGAGCTTCAGCGACTTGCTCTCCACGATCCACTTTTGGGGCACATAGTCGAGCACGAGATGGGCGAAATCCGGCTGCGCCGTGAGCGGGCAAAGGCTGGTGAATTCCGGCGCGACGAAGCGGATACAGAAGGAGATATCCGGGTGCGGGTTGGGCACACGTTCCAGCACCGCCTCATCGGGGTTGGCCGGCATGGGCGTCGGCGCGCCCAGCATGGTCAGGCCCTTGGTCCGGGTTTTTGTGGCGCGCTTCATCGCGGGGCCCAGCCCGCACGGATGGCCGCACTTTCCTCGGTCAGGCGCCCCTCCAGGATGGCTCCGCGCATGCGCTCCATCAGCCGCTGGTAGTAGCGGATATTGTGCCAGGTCAGCAGCATGGGGCCCAACATCTCCTCGGCCTTGATCAAGTGGTGGATATAGGCCCGGCTGTGCCTTGTGCAGGCCGGGCAATCGCATTCCGGGTCGAGCGGCCCGGCATCATCGGCGTGCCGCGCATTGCGCATGTTCAGCACGCCGCCCGAGGTATAGGCCCGGCCCATGCGGCCGGAGCGGGTGGGGATGACGCAATCGAACATGTCGATGCCGCGCGCCACAGCACCCAGCAGGTCATCGGGCGTGCCCACGCCCATCAGGTAGCGCGGCCTGTCCGTGGGCATCAGCGGCACAGTGACATCGAGGGTGTCAAACATCATCTGCTGCCCCTCGCCCACCGCCAGGCCACCCACGGCATAACCCTCGAAGCCGATATCGGTCAGCGCTTTCACGCTTTCCGCGCGCAGGTCGGCATAGGTGCTGCCCTGGACGATGCCGAACAGCCCGTAACCCGGGCGGGGAACAAACGCCGCCCGCCCGCGCGCAGCCCAGTCCATCGAGATCCGCATCGACTTGGCTGCCTCCTCATGGGTGGCGGGGAAGGGGGTGCATTCGTCGAAACTCATGGTGATGGTGGCGTCGAGCAGGTGCTGGATCTCAATGCTGCGCGCTGGTGTCAGCCGGTGCTTTGCGCCATCGATATGCGATTGGAACGTCACCCCATCCGCATCCATCTTCCGCAGGCCGGAGAGGCTCATCACCTGGAAGCCCCCGCTGTCGGTGAGGATGGGGCCGGGCCAATCCATCATCTTGTGCAGTCCGCCCAGCCGCGCCACGCGTTCGGCCCCCGGCCGCAACATGAGGTGATAGGTGTTGCCGAGCACGATGCCCGCCCCGGTGGAGCGCACGGCATCCGCCGTCATCCCCTTCACCGTCCCGGCCGTTCCGACCGGCATGAACACCGGCGTGGCCACATCGCCATGCGCCGTGTGCAGCGTGCCCGCCCGCGCCGCGCCCGAGCACCCCGCACAACTCCAGGACAGACTCAAAACCGTATTCCCTTGTTCGGCTGAAAGCGCCATTCGCCCGCCCCGGCCACAATCCTTGGGGGCGTGGCATGGCCGGTGGGGTCAGGGATGGCCGAAGACCACCGGCGAAGCCGGCGCCCAAGGGGTCGAACATCGTCCTTGATGCCGCCGGTCATGCCGCGCCACCCTCGCGGGCCAGGAGCGATGAATCCCCATAGCTGAAAAAGCGGTATTTTTGTTGCACGGCATGCGCATAGGCCGTTCGCATGCGCTGGGTGCCAGCGAAGGCGCTGACCAGCATCAGCAGCGTCGATTTCGGTAAATGAAAATTGGTCATCAGCATGTCGGCCGTGGTGAAGCGGTGTCCCGGCAGCAGATAGATATCGGTCAGCCCGCGGAAGGGCTGCACGGGCTGGGTGATGTCCCCGCTCGCCGCCGCTTCCAGCAGCCGCAGCACGGTGGTGCCCACCGCGATGATCCGCCGCCCCTCAGCCCTGGAGGTATTGATGGCCGCCGCCGCTTCCTGGGTGATCTCCCCCCATTCAGCATGCAGCCGGTGCTCCCGAGGGTTGTCCGCCCGCATCGGCAGGAAGGTGCCGGCGCCGACATGCAGGGTCAGGGTGGTGCGCTGCACGCCGCGGGCTTCCAGCGCCGCCAGCAATTCGGGCGTGAAATGCAGGCTGGCGGTGGGTGCTGCCACCGCGCCGGGCTTTTCGGCAAAGGCGGTCTGGTAGTCCTGCGCATCATCCGCGCGCGGCCCATCGGGCCTTGCGATATAGGGCGGCAGGGGGATTTCGCCCACCGCCGCCAGGGCCTCGGCCAGGGCCCCCTCGTCCGGACCGAAATCGAGCCGCGCGGCTCCACCTTCCGGCGCCTCCAGCACCCGCGCCGTCACGTCGCTGCCGGGAATGCGCAGCACATCCCCCACCCGCAGCCGGCGCGAATTGCGCAGCAGCGCGTGCCATACGCCCTGGCCTTCCGACCGGTTGAGCATCACCTCGATCCGCGCCTCGCCGCGAAAGGCCACCAGGCGTGCCGGGATCACCCGCGTGTCGTTCACCACCATCAGGTCGCCCGGCGCCAGCAGCCCTGGCAGGTCGCGCACGCCCACGTCGCGCAGGCCATCGCCCACCACCAGCATCCGCGCGGCATCTCGCGGCCGCGCCGGCTCCTGGGCGATCAATTCCTCGGGCAGCTCAAAATCGAAATCGGCGGTGCGCAGTTCCATCTCAGCCGCATTTGCAGGAGGGCGGGGCCTTGGGCAAGCTGCCGGGCAGGGGGAGGCGCCATGCAGCCAGAATTCGAGGAGATCTGTGAAATCCGCGCCGAGGTCGGCCCGATCCTCAGCCTGGGGGGCGGCACCAATGGCGAACGCCGCGTGGTGCCCATCCTGGGCGGCCAGGTGCAGGGCCGGCTGACCGGAGAAATCCTGCCCGGTGGGGTGGATTACCAGCATATCCGCCCCGATGGCGTGCTGGAGTTGGAGGCGCGCTACATCCTGCGCCTCGACGACGGCGCCATCATCAATGTGGTCAACCATGGCCTGCGCGACGCCTCGCCCGAGGACATGGCCCGCTTGGCGCGCGGCGAGCCGGTGCCGCCCGAACGGGTCTATTTCCGCACCGCGCCGCGCTTCGACACGGTGGCGGGGCCGCATGCCTGGATGATGCGCAGGCTTTTCCTGGGCGTGGCCGAGCGCCACCCGGCGCTCGTGGTGGTGCGCGTCTTCGCGGTCTGAATCACTCCAGCGCGCGGAAGCCGGTCTCGCGCACCACCGCTGCCCAGCGCGCCGTCTCCTCGCGCATCAGGGCGCCGAATTGCATGCGGCCCTGGGCTACGACGCGGAAACCCGCCTCGGTCAGCCTTGTGCGCACCGCAGGGGCGGCCAGGGCGCGCAGCACCGCCTCTTCCAGCGCGCGTTGGGCTGCTTCCGGCACGGCGGCCGGCGCCACCACACCGAACCATGCCTCGAATGCCAGGCGCGGCATGCCAAGCTCCGCCGCCGTGGGCACAGCCGGCATGGTAACGGCGCAGGCAGCGCCGGTGGTCATCAACGCCTTCACCCGGCCAGCCGCGACATGCGGGGCGACCAGCGCGGTGGTGCCGAACATCCCCTGCACCTGGCCGCTCAGCACCGCCGCCATCGCTTCGCCGGTCGAGCGGAAATGCACCGCTTCCATCGGGAAGCCTGCCCCCGCCGCCAGCATGGCCGCGCCGAAATGGCCGGGTGTGCCGGCGCCGAAGGTGGCCATGAAACTCTGCGGCCGGGTGCGGGCGGCGGCGATGAAGCCGGCCATGTCGTCCACCGGCGGCGAGGCCGGCACCACACCCGGCGTTCCCACTGGAACGACGAAGGCGAACTCAATGGCCGCGACCTCGGCGATCGGCGCGAAATCCCGCGCCGGATCGTAGATCAGCCGGGCATAGGTGGATGGCGCCATGGCGAGCTGGCCGATCTCGCCCAGCAGCAAGGTGTGGCCGTCCGGGGCGGCGCGCGCCACCTCCTGCGCCGCGGTGTGGCCGGCCGCGCCCGGGCGATTGTCGACCACCGCGCCGCCCGGCCAGGCCTCGCGCAGCGCATCGGCCAGCAGGCGGGCGACAAGGTCAGGCCCGGTGCCGGCAGGGAAACCCAGGATGATCCGGACCGGACGGTCAGGAAAAGCATGGGCCGGGGCAGCCAGGGCCAGCCCGCTGGCCAGCAGGGCGCGACGCGATATCATCATGGTATTCCTCCCGCCGGCCGGCATGGCCGAATTGGCCAGAAGCGTCCAGCTAGCCGCGGCTGGCGCCCGGCACCCACTTCACATCGGCCAGACCATTGTCGTTCAGCCGCCGGCTGAGCACGAACATGAAATCACTCAAGCGGTTGAGATAGCGCACCGCATTCGCGTTCACCGTCTCCTCTGCCGCCAGCGAGACTACCAGCCGCTCTGCCCGACGGGTGATGGTGCGGGCGAGATGGGCATGGGCCGCACCCGGGCTGCCGCCGGGCAGCACGAAGGAATTCAGCGGTGCGATCACCGCATTCATCGCGGTCACCTCCTCCTCCAGCCGCAGGCATTGGCCCTCAGTGATGCGCAGCCGGTCGCCACCCTCGCCGGGCACGCACAGATCGGCGCCGAGGTCGAAGAGATCGTTCTGGATGCGCGCCAGCATGGCATCGGCCGCACGGTCGCCGGTGACATGCAGGCGGATGAGGCCGATGGCGCAATTCGCCTCATCAACGGTGCCATAGGCCTCCACCCGAAGCGCGTCCTTGCGCACGCGAGACCCATCGCCGAGCGAGGTTTCCCCCCCATCCCCGCCCCGGGTGGTGATGATGTCGAGCTTGACCATGGCATTGTTCCCTATTGCAGCGTGAAGCGGATATTGGTCGCGACCTGGCCCTGCACAGGCTCCCCATTGCGCAATGCAGGCCGGAAGCACCAGCCCAGCACCGCCCGCCTGGCCGCGTCATCGAGCGCCGGAAAGCCGCTCGATGCCAGGATCTGGGTGCCCAGCGCGCGGCCATTGGGTCCGGTGGTGACAACGATGCGCACCACCCCCTCCTCACCCCGCAGGCGGGAATTGGAGGGGTAGATCGGCGGCGGGTTGGCGCAACCGGGATCGAGGCTGGGGGCGGAGGTGGCGCCCAGCGCCAGCGCGCTGCCGCCGGGTTGTGCCGGCGGCGCCTCGCTGGGCTGCGGCGGGCCGGGCTGGGCGGCGGGGCTTTGCCGCGGTGTCGGGCGCGGTGCGGCCTGGCGGGTTGGGCGCGGCGGCTCCGGCCGGGGCGGCGGCTGGGTGGGCTCGGCGCGCTGCGGTTCCGGGCGCGGCTGGGGTGGTGTGGGCGCGGGCTGTGGCGGCTCCGGCCGTGCGGCTTCCTGCCGGGGCGGCTCGGCCGGTTGGGGCGGGGGGGCCGCGGCGCTTTGTGGCGTGGCGGGTTGCGGTGGTGGGGGCGGCGGCAGCACCCCATCCGGGCGCTGCGCCAGGGGTGGCGGCGGTGGCATCGGCGCAGGCTGAGGGGGCGGCGGCACTTGTGTTGCGGCGAGTGGCGGCGCGGGGGAAGGCGGCGGCGGTTGCGCCGCACTGGGCGGTGGCGGCGTGGGCTCGGCCAGCCGCGGGGCGGGCGGCGGCGGGGGTGGCGGCGTGGCCTCGGGCGGCTGAGGTTCGGCCTCGGCCTCCGGGGCGGGGGGCGGCGCCACGCTGGGTGGCGCCTCGGGCCGCGCCGTATCGCCTTCGGGTCCCGCCGCCAGCGAGGCCTGGTTCGGCTGGTCCCACATCAACTCCACCCCCTGTTCGGGGATCTCGGGCGGGATGTCGCGCGCCACCCACCACAGCAGGCCACCCAGCACCACGGCATGCAGCAGCACCGATAAGCCCAGCCCCAGCCTGGTGCGGAGACCCGCATCGCCGCCAGAGGCCGGGCCGAAGCGCGCCCGCGCCTCGGTCACAGCACGAGCACCCCGCTGTGCTTCGCCTTGCCCTCGGGCTCGACATGGATGGTGATCACCGCCTCGCCCAGATCGGCGCGCAGCGCGGCCTCCAACTGGTCGCAGATCACATGCGCGTCGGCCACCGTCATTGCCGCCGGCACCACTAGATGGAATTCGATGAAACTGTTGCGGCCGGCCTGGCGCATGCGCAGGTCATGCGCCTCGATTGCGCCCTCGGCATTCGCGGCCACCACGCCGCGGATGCGCGCAAGGGTCTCCGGAGGCGGTGCCTCGTCCATCAACCCGGCAAAACTCTCCCGCATCAGCCCCGCGCCGCTGTAGAGAATGTTCAGCGCCGTCAGGGCCGCCAGCGCAGGGTCCAGCCAGCCTAGCCCGGTCATCGCCGCCAGCGTGATTCCCAGCAGCACGCCGGCGCTGGTCACGACGTCGGAGAGCAGATGCTTCGCATCGGCCAGCAGCGCGGGTGAGCGCAGCGCCCTGCCGCGGCGGAACAGGAACCAGCACCAGCCGGCATTGCAGGCGGTGGCCACGCCCGCCACCAGCAGGGCGGTCGCCGTCAGTTCGACGCTGCGCGGGTTGTTCCAGGCCGCCCAGCATTCATGCAAAATGATGAAAGCGGCGACCAGGATCAGCGCGCCCTCCAGCACCGCGGAGAAATACTCGGCCTTGTGGTGGCCATAGGGGTGGTTGGCATCGGCCGGGCGGGCCGAAAACCGCACCGCGGCCAGCGCGGCCAGGGCAGCGGCCACATTCACCACCGATTCGAGCGCATCGGCGAAGAGCGCCACGCTGCCGGTCAGCCACCAGGCGCCCAGCTTGAGCGCGAGCACCAGCACAGCCACGAGCACGCTGCCCGCGGCGATATGGACAGCGTTGCTCATGGTGGCCCTTCGCATCGCGGCGGAACCTAGCCGAAACCCCACGCCATGCGAACCGCGCCGCGGTCATCGAAGGTTCATCGATTGGTCATGGCCGCGCCCGGGGTTGGGTTTGATGGCTGAATTGCCGCAAGCCTCTCGCTCGCAGGCATCACCGGGCGGTTCAGCGTGCCGCCGTGCCGCCGGCCGTGGCTTGGGGGTTACGCCGCACGTTCGTCGCCCTGCCCGGCCCCTCGGCCTGTGCCAGGACCAGCCCGCCAAGTCCCTCTCCAAGATGGCGGGCGCTGTCAAATACCTGCTTATCCGCCGGCACCGTTGCGCTAGAAGGCGCGCATGATCACCCGCATCGCCCAGGTCAGTGACGCCCATCTCTCTCCCACCCGCCCCTTCTTCGCGGCAAATTTTTCCCGCGTGGCGGAGGCGGTGAGGGACTATGGACCGGACCTGATGCTCGCCACCGGCGACCTGTCGCTGGATGGTGCGGACAGCGATGCGGATCTCTCCCACGCGGTGGCGGAACATGCCGCCATCGGCCCGGAATGGCTTTGCGTTCCCGGCAATCACGATGTCGGCGACGAGCCGGTCCTGGGCAGCCGCCAGCCCTTCGATGCCAAGCGGCTGGCGCGCTGGGAGCGCCTCGCCGGTCCCTCGGCCTGGGTGCATGACATTCCGGGTTGGCGCCTCATCGGCCTCGACACCCAGAGCCTGACGGTGAACGAGGCGCAATGGGTGGTGATCGAAGCCGGCCTGCGCGGTGCCGGAAGCCGCCGCATCGCGCTGATCCAGCACAAGCCGCTGGCCGAGCATTTCGTCGCCGACACCGCGGTGAATTACTGGCCGGTGCTGCCCGCGCCGCGCGCCCGGCTATTGGCCCTGGCCCGCCCCGCCCTGGTGTTGAGCGGGCATGTCCATCAATGGCGCGAGCACGAGGCCGACGGCATCGCCCAGATCTGGGCTCCGCCCACCAGCTTCATCGTGGGCGACACCTGGCAGGCCCGCTATGGCAGCAAGCTGCTAGGGTGGGTGGAGCATGAATTCCACGCCGATGGCCGCCACCTGGCGCGGCTGCGACAGCCCGTGGGCCTCAACCTGGCTGATATCGGGGAGATGCCGGCAGTCTATGGAGCCCTGTCCGGCCCTGGCGGATGAGCTGGTTCGGCGGCGGGCGTTCCAGCAATTCCTCGATCAGCCGGCCCAGGTCACGGGCCATCAGGCCGATCCGCACCTCGATGGGCTCCAGAATCGCCTTGAGGGTCTGCAGGTCATCCGAGCTGAGCCTTTCGCGTTCCAGGATGATGGCCGGCGGCTCGGACGTCGGATCCTCGTCTGGGATCAGGCCGTCCCGGCGCCAGGTTTCCATGATCAGTTCACGCTCGGTCGGCGCGCCGGGATGGTCGCGCCAGGTGAGGTAGCGCCAGACCCGGATGTTGAAGAGCGTGGGGGTTTCCGGCGCGCGCCAGAATTCCTCCAGCATGTTCTGCTGCAGCCGCAGCCGGCCGGTGGCGCTGATGTCGAGTTGGAAGACGCTGGGCACCGCACCGATCACGCCGCCCACGATGCTGGCGACATTGGTCGGTGCGACGGCATTCACGAAACCCAGGCCGCCGCTGGCCACGTTGGTGGCTGCGCCGATGAGGATGGCGGCCAGCGAGAGATTGCGGTTGATGTCGGCTTCGCGCTGGGTCAGTTGGGCCTGCAGCTGGTCGATCCGGCCGCCCTGGCATTGCAGTGTGGCCAGCGAGCCCTGCACCTCCAGCACCGCGCGATTGATGCTCAGCGCCATTTGGTAGGTGGCGAATGGGTCGACTGTCGGGCGGCCATTGCGACCGCTGGCCGCTTCGACGGCGGCGAGAAGCGCCCCTGCGGAGCCGATCACATCCGCGACATGGACCGCTTGGGGCGAGAAGCCTGCCGTGACCAGGGCGGCGCGCTGCTCGGGCGTGGCGACGGGCAGTGGCGTGCGGCGAGGCGGCACCGGGCTGATGCAGACGGTATCCTGGACGACAAAACGGGTGGCACTGTTGACGCAGCCGCCCAGCGATACGGCGGCGAGGACAAGGCCCAGAAGCCGGGCCGCATGGCCGTTGCGGGGAGAGGAAGGGTTTTGCATGGCCGTCAGATCCTCGATCTCACCTATGCGTGAGGCTAACCATTGTCCAGCGCATAGGGCAATCCGTCGCAGACCGCTCTTCACCTAATCTTCAGCGCAGCGATGCCACAGACGCCGTCGTGAGCGGCACCAACCCCATTCAGCCGGCGATTGAGCCCAATGTTGCGGCACCGCGCGCCCCGGCGCGGGCGGCCGGCAGCGAGTTCGCGGCCCTGGTGCAGCAGCGCGGCGGCGCGGCTACGCCGGGCGGGCTTCGCGAGCGCGCCTGGGAGGCGGCGCCCAATGCCGAATTCCGCCAGCGCATCGCCGAGGCTGAGCGCAGTGCCGAGCATGCCCGTTCCGGATATGGCCTGCGTAACCCCGCCTCGGGCGCGTTGGGGCGGTATCAGTTCCTGCCCTCCACGCTGCTCGACCTCGGTTGGCGTTCGGCTGATGGTCGCTGGACGGCGGCCGCGCAGCGGCAGGGCGTGGCCAGTGAGGCTGATTTCCTCGCCCGCCCCGCGGCCCAGGAGGCGGCGATGAGCGCCTACCTCAACCGGGTGGAGCAGCAGCTGTCACGCAGCGGCGCCGCGGGCCGGCAGGGTGAGGTGCTGCGCGGCGTGGGGGGTGGGGATGTCACCGTCACCGAGGCCGGGCTGGTCGCTGCGGCGCATCGCCGTGGCGCCGGCACCGTAGCGCGCTGGCTGCAACACCGCATCGCCACCCCCGATGCACCGCTGACCGCCCAGCAGCGCAACGCCTATGCCCAGGTGGAGCGGCGGCTTCAGGAATTCGCCGCCATCGCCTATGCCAGCCAACGCGCCGCGCCGGTTGGCCGCGCGGTGGTGGCGGCGCCGCCTCGCAACGCGGCGACCGAGCTGGCGAGTTGAACGGGATGCGCGCCGCGGCGGGCCGCGGGCGCGAACCAGTGGGGCGGCCAGTGGGGCGGCCAGTGGGGCGGCCAGTGGGGCGGCCAGTGGGGCGGCCAGTGGGGCGGCCAGTGGGGCGGCCAGTGGGGCGGGCCAGTGGGGCGGGCCAGCGGGGCGGGCCAGCGGGGCGGGCCAGCGGGGCAGGTCGGCAGGGCCGCCAAACGGGGCAGCCGCTCGGTCGCTACATCAGCACCAGATCGTCCCGGTGGATGAGCTCGTCGCGGCCACGCCAACCCAGCAGTTCCTCGATCTCGGCACTCCTATGGCCGGCAATGCGCGCGGCATCGGCTGAATCATAGGCCGAAAGCCCGCGCGCCAGTTCCTGGCCTGTCGTTGCGCGCACACTCACCGCATCGCCGCGCTGGAACTGCCCTTCCACCGCCCGCACGCCGGCCGGCAGCAGGGAGCGGCCGCTGCGCAGCGCCCGCGCCGCGCCATCATCCACCACCAGCACGCCCTGCGGGGCAAGGCTGCCGGCGATCCAGCTCTTCCAGGCATTGCGCCCATCGGGGGCGGGCTGGAACCAAGTGCAGCGGCTGCCCGCCGTCAGGGCCGCGATGGGGTTGGGGATGTCGCCGCGAGCGATCGCCATGGCGCAACCCGCGCCGGTGGCGATGCGCGCGGCTATCAGCTTGGTGCGCATGCCACCCGAGGAATAGCCCGGCGGCGGCTCCCCCCCCATCGCCATGATCTCGTCGGTGATCTGCTCGACCACCGGCAGATGCGCGGCCGCCGGGTCGGTCCGCGGGTCGGCGGTGTAGAGGCCATCGATGTCGGAGAGCAGCACCAGCGCATCGGCCGAGATCATCTCCGCCACGCGCGCTGCCAGCCGGTCATTGTCGCCGAAGCGGATTTCGGCGGTGGCTACCGTGTCATTCTCGTTGATCACCGGCACGCAGCCGAGTTCGAGCAGCGTGCCCAGGGTGGCGCGGGCATTGAGGTAGCGGCGGCGATCCTCGGATTCCGCCAGCGTCAGCAGCACCTGGGCGGCGTTGATGCCGTGGCCGGCGAGCGCCTCCTGCCAGGCGCCTGCCAAGCGGATCTGACCGACGGCGGCGGCGGCCTGCTTTTCCTCCAGCTTGAGGACGCGCTTGGTGAGGCCCAGCGCGCGGCGGGCGAGCGCCACGGCGCCAGAAGAGACCAGCACGACCTCGGCGCCGCGGGCGCGAAGGGACGCGACATCGGCGGCGACGCCCGCCATCCATCCGGCGCGCGGCGTGGCGGTCTTGGGGTCGACGACGAGGGCGGAGCCGATCTTGATGACGATGCGGCGGGCGTCGCCCAGCCTCACCGCTTCCGCTCCTCGGCAATCACATCAGCCAGCTTGCGCAGCAATTGCGGCACGTTCTCGCCCGTCGCACCCGCCGTCAGCATGACCGGCTTACCGGACGCACGCTCCAGCGCCTTGATTCGGCTGGTCCGCGCCTGGGCGGTCATGGCGTCGGTCTTGTTCAGCACCAGCACCTCCGGCCGCTCGGCCAGCCCGCCACCATATTCCTCGAGCTCGTTGCGGATGGTGCGATAGGCGCCGGCCGGGTCGGCTGCCGTGCCATCGATGAGGTGCAGCAGCACCGCACACCGCTCGACATGGCCGAGGAAGCGGGTGCCCAGCCCCGCACCCTCGCTCGCCCCCTCGATCAGCCCTGGGATATCGGCGATGATGAACTCTTCCTGATGGTTCAGCCGCACGACGCCGAGCTGCGGGTGGAGCGTGGTGAAGGGGTAGTCGGCGATTTTCGGCCGCGCGGCCGACACCGCGGCAAGCATGGTCGATTTGCCGGCATTGGGCAGCCCCACGAGGCCCACATCGGCGATCAGCTTCAGTCGCAGCCACAGCCAGCGCTCCTCGCCCGGATAGCCCTTGTCGGCCCGGCGTGGCGCCCGGTTGGTGCTGGTCTTGAAATTGGCATTGCCGAAGCCGCCATCGCCGCCGCGGGCCAGCAGCGCCTCCTTTCCCGGCTCGTCCAGGTCGGCCACCAGGGTCTCACGGTCCTCGGCCAGGATCTGGGTGCCGACCGGCACTTTCAGGATGACGTCGTCCGAGGCAGCTCCGGTGCGGTCGGACCCCGCGCCATTGCCGCCCTTGCGCGCCTTGAAATGCTGGGCGTAGCGGTAGTCGATGAGGGTGTTCAGCCCATCCACCGCGCGGGCATAGACATGCCCGCCGCGGCCGCCATTGCCGCCATCGGGGCCGCCATATTCGATGAAACGCTCGCGCCGGAAGGCGACGACGCCGTCGCCGCCGTCGCCGCCCTTCACATAAACCTTGGCTTCATCGAGGAATTTCATTGTCTGTGCCCCCCGGCAGGTAGCCGCCACACCAACCCTACCTGCCGGGGGGCAAGGGGGGGATGGCCCCCCCTCCACCCCCCCCCGCCTTGGGGAGGGCTCGTCGGGGGAGCCGAAAACGAAAACGGGGGCCGCAAGGGCCCCCGCTCAAAACACGCGCGAAGCGGGGGTACTTACTCGGCTGCCAGCGCCATCGGCACCACGGAGACATGCACGCGGCCTTCAGCCTTGCGCTCGAACTTCACATGGCCTTCGACCAGCGAGAAGATCGTGTGGTCGCGGCCGAGGCCGACATTGGTGCCGGGCTTCATCTTGGTGCCGCGCTGCTTCACCAGGATGTTGCCGGCCAGCACCTTCTGTCCACCAAACTTCTTCACGCCAAGCCGCTGACCGGGAGAGTCGCGACCGTTGCGCGACGAACCGCCAGCTTTTTTATGTGCCATGGGAGTGTCTCCTTACGCGGCGATGGCGCTGATACGCAGCACCGTCTCATGTTGGCGATGGCCGCGCTTGCGGCGGCTGTTCTTCCGGCGACGCTTCTTCAACATCAGGATTTTTTCGCCACGCGCCTGCTCCAGCACAGTGGCGGTCACGGTCGCGCCAGGCACCACGGGGGCGCCGAGCACGAGGCCAGCCTCAGTGGAAACCGCCAGCACGTCGTGAAAGGTGATGGTGGCGCCGGCTTCGGCCTCCAGCTTCTCAACCCGCACAACGCCGTTCGGCACCACCCGGTATTGCTTCCCGCCGGTGCGGATAACTGCGAAACTCATGGAAAACCCCAAGCAACGGTCAGACAGACATTGTCAAACAAAAATGGGGCCGGAACCGCGAAGGGGACCGACCGGAGCGGGGCTTTTAGCGCCGCTGCGCAGGCCAAGTCAACGCGCCCGCTCGCGCGCCGTGGCGATTGGGGCCTCGCCCGGCGCCAAGCCCCTGCTGCGGGTGGCTCCGCGCCCCCGGCACTACAACAGGCCGAACACCCACTCACGCTCAACCAATGCAGATGTTGGGCGGAAATCCGCCGAGCGGGCAGGGCGCCTCCCTGTTCCAACCCCCATTCCCGCGGCTATGCTTCTCGCCATGGAAGATGTCGATGTTGTTGTCGTGGGCGCCGGCGTGGTGGGCCTTGCCGTTGCGCGGGCGCTGGCGTTGGCCGGGCGGGAGGTGATCGTGCTGGAGGCGGCCGAGGGCATCGGCACCGAAACCAGCTCCCGCAATTCCGAGGTGATTCACGCCGGGATCTACTACCCCGCGGGCAGCCTGATGGCGAAGCACTGCGTCCAGGGCAAGCACATGCTTTACGACTACTGCCGCGAGCGTGGCCTGCCGCATGAGAACTGCACCAAGCTGATCGTCGCCACCAACGAGGAGGAAGCGGGCCGGCTTGCCTCCATCCAGGCCCGCGCCGCGGCCAATGGCGTGCCGGACCTCACATTTCTGGCCCGCGCCGAGGCGCAGGCGATGGAGCCGGCGCTGGAATGCACCGCGGCTCTGCTCAGCCCTTCCACCGGCATCATCGACAGCCATTCCTACATGGTCTCGCTGCAGGGCGATGCCGAAAGCGCGGGCGCGGTGCTGGTCTTCCATTCCCCGGTGCTGGGCGGGCGGCTGACCGACCAGGGCGCCATCATCGATGTCGGCGGCGCCGATCCCATGACCTTGAGGGCGCGGCTGCTGGTCAACAGCGCCGGGCTGCACGCCCCGAAACTCGCCGCAAGACTGCAAGGCATGCCGACCCAGCTCACGCCGCGCGCCTATTACGCCAAGGGCAGCTATTTCTCGCTGGTGGGCGTTCGAAATCCCTTTTCGCGGTTGATCTACCCCGTGCCGGTGGCAGGCGGGTTGGGCACGCATCTGACCATCGACCTGGGCGGCCAGGCGCGCTTTGGCCCTGACGTGGAATGGGTCGATGAGATCAATTACGACGTCGATCCGGCGCGCTGCGAAGGCTTTTATGCCGCCATCCGCCGCTATTGGCCGGACCTGCCTGACGGATCGCTGGCGCCCGGCTATTCCGGCATCCGGCCCAAGATCGTGCCGCCGGCCATTGCCAGCCAGGATTTCACCATCCAGGGGCCGACCGTGCATGGGCAGGGTTGCCTGATCAACCTCTTCGGTATCGAGAGCCCGGGGCTGACGGCATCCATGTCGGTGGCGGCGGCGGTGGCGGAACTCGCGGCTTGACCCGGCCGCGGGTCACCCCGCATATCTCTATAATGACAAGGCGCCGCACAGCACGAATTCGCCGCCCGGCCTTCTGAAGAAGGTCGGGTCAGCACCGCGCGCCACCGCTTCCGGGCCAAGCGCCCACGGAAAACCCCATGAACGACATGCCTGAGACCCGCGATTATCGCAGCACGGTCTTCCTGCCCAACACGCCCTTCCCGATGCGCGGCGATTTGCCAAAGCGCGAGCCCGCCATGCTCGCCCGCTGGGCCGAGATGGGCATGTATGAGCGGCTGCGCGAGAGATCGAAGGATCGCCCGCCCTTCGTCCTGCATGACGGCCCGCCCTACGCTAATGGCCCGCTGCATATCGGCCATGCGCTGAACAAGATCCTGAAGGATGTGATCAATCGCGCCGCCCAGATGGCCGGCTTCAACGCCGATTACGTGCCGGGCTGGGACTGCCATGGCCTGCCCATCGAATGGAAGGTCGAGGAAGAGTATCGCGCTGCGAAGAAGGACAAGGACGCCGTCCCGGTGCTGGAATTCCGCGCCGAATGCCGGGCCTATGCCGCGAAATGGCTGGATTTCCAGCGCGATGAATTCCGCCGTCTGGGCGTCGAGGGCGATTGGGCCGGGCGCTACGCCACAATGGATTTCCGGTCCGAGGCTATCATCGCCGGCGAGATCGGCCGCTTCCTGATGAATGGCTCGCTCTACCGCGGCCTGCGCCCGGTGATGTGGAGCCCGACGGAAAAGACCGCGCTGGCCGAGGCCGAGATCGAGTACCACGATCACAAATCAGCCATCCTCTACGCGCTGTTCGAAGTGTTGCGCGGGCCTTCCGACCTGGTCGGCGCCTCGGTGGTGATCTGGACCACCACCCCCTGGACCATCCCCGCCAACCGCGCCCTCGCCTTCAAGGGCGACATCGAATACGCGCTGGTGCATGTCGAGGGTGTGGCCGAGGGTTCCCTGGTCAAGCCTGGCGCGCGACTGCTGATGGCGCTGAAGCTGCTGCCCGAGGTCAGCGCGGCCTGCGGCATCGCCGCCCATACCCTGGTGCGCGTCTTCCCCGGCGCGGAGTTGGCCGGCGCCGTCTGCGCCGCACCCCTGCGGGGCTTCGAGGGCAGCTACAACTACGAAGCCCCCCTGCTCGATGGCGACTACGTCACCGACGATGCCGGCACCGGCTTCGTCCACATCGCCCCCAGCCATGGCGAAGAAGATTTCGCCCTCGCCCGTGCCCATGGCATCGCCGTGCCGGAATGCGTCGGCGATGACGGCACCTATACCGTTCAGGCCCCCGGCTTCACCGGCCTGCATGTCTTCAAGGCGCATGAAAAAGTCTGGGCGGTGCTGGATTCGCTCGGCACGCTCGCGGGCAAGGGTTTCATCACCCACCCCTACCCGCATTCCTGGCGCTCGAAAAAGCCGGTGATCTACCGCGCCACGCCGCAATGGTTCATCGCGATGGACGACGCCAATGCCATCCGCGACAAGGCCATGGCCGCGATCGACGCCACCCATTTCGTCCCCGATGTCGGCCGCAACCGCATCGGCGGCATGGTGGCGACACGTCCGGATTGGTGCATCTCCCGCCAGCGCGCCTGGGGCGTGCCCATCGCCGTCTTCGTCGACAAGGCGACCGGCCAGCCCCTGCGCGACCAGGCGGTGCTGAACCGCATCATCGACGCCTTTTCGGAGGAAGGGGCCGATGCCTGGTACAAGCCTGGCGCCGCCGCCCGTTTCCTGGGCGAGGGCCGCGACCCCGCCGATTACGAGCAGGTGATGGACATCGTCGATGTCTGGTTCGAGTCCGGCTCGACCCACGCCTTCGTCCTGGCCCCGCGCAACCTGCCTTTCCCGGCCGACCTCTACCTGGAGGGCTCGGACCAGCATCGAGGCTGGTTCCATTCCTCGCTGCTGGAGAGCATCGGCACCCGTGGCGTGGCGCCCTTCAAGGCCATCCTCACCCATGGCTTCGTGCTCGATGAGCAGGGCCGCAAGATGTCCAAATCCACCGGCAACGTGACCGCGCCGCAGGAGGTGCTGCGCGACTACGGCGCCGATATCCTGCGCCTGTGGGTGATGAATTCCGACACCACGCAGGATCTGCGCATCGGCCGCGAAATCCTGAAGCAACAGGCCGAGATCTACCGCCGCATCCGCAACACGCTGCGCTGGCTGCTGGGCTCCCTGGAGGGTTTTTCCGACGCCGAGGCCCTGCCGGTCGCCGAGCTGCCGGAGCTGGAACGCTGGGTTCTGCACCGCCTCTCGGAGCTCGACACACGCATCCGCAAGGCCGTGAAGGATTACGACTGGACCGGCGTGATCCCCGAACTGCATGGCTTCTGCAACAACGACCTCAGCGCCTTCTATTTCGACATCCGCAAGGACGCGCTGTATTGCGACGCGCCGGACAGTGCCCGCCGCCGCGCCGCCCGCACGGTGCTGGACCAACTGCACCGCTGCCTGACCACCTGGCTGGCTCCTGTCCTGTGCTTCACGGCGGAGGAGGCCTGGCTGGCGCGTTTTCCATGCGAGGATTCCTCGGTGCATCTGGAACTCTTCCCGACCATTCCGGCGGAGTGGCGGGATGATCAGCTGGCCGAGCGCTGGGGCCGCATCCGCGCCATCCGCAGCGTGGTGACCACCGCGCTGGAGGCGGCGCGGCGGGACGGCATGATCGGCGCCTCGCTCCAGGCCGCGCCGCAACTCGCGCTGCCGCCCGAAGATGCCGCGCTGCTCGATGGCCCGGACTGGGCCGAGATATGCATCACCAGCGATTTCGTGCTGTTCACGGCCGAGGCCCCCTCGGTCACCATCCACCCCGCCGCAGGCCAGAAATGCGACCGCTGCTGGCGCGTGCTGGAGGAGGTGGGCCAGTCCCCCGCCCATCCCACCCTCTGCCGCCGCTGCGAGGCCGTGGTGGCATGACCGCCACCGCCCGTCCCGGGCTGACCCTCGCCGCCGTCATCCTGGTGCTCGACCAGCTCAGCAAATGGTGGATTCTCGAGGTGCTGGACCTGCCCACCCGCCGCAGCGTGGCCCTGCTCGAGGCCGGGCCCTTCGCGCTCGACCTCACCATGGTCTGGAACCGCGGCGTCACCTTTGGGCTCTTCTCGGGCGACAGTTCCTGGAACCAGCTCATGCTCGCGGGGTTGGCCGCCATCATCGTCGGCGTGCTGCTGCGCTGGCTCTGGCGGGCCGAGACGGCCTGGGTGGGATTGGCCCTGGGCATGGTCATCGGCGGCGCCATCGGCAATGTTATCGATCGCTTCCGCTTCGGCGCGGTCGTGGATTTTGTCGATGCCTCGGCCTGGGATTGGCATTGGTATGTGTTCAATCTCGCGGACGCCGCTATCGTCATTGGCGTCACCATCCTCGTCGCCGACGCCTTGTTTCGGCCCCAAGGCAAGAGTAGGCATTCGCCATGAGCACCTCGCCCTCCTCCAGGCTGCCCCTCCTGGTCGTCCTGTCCGCCCCGCTCTGGCTGACCGCCTGCGGCGGCGATACGGCACGCACCTTCGGCTTCACCCGCGACGCGCCGGACGAGTTCCAGGTCACGACTCGTGCGCCGCTCTCCATGCCGCCCTCGCTCGGCACGCTGCCCACGCCGCGGCCGGGTGCGCAGCGGCCGCAGGAAATCTCGGTGCGCGACCAGGCGGAGGCGACACTCGCCCCCGGCGCGCTGCTGGGCAGCCGCGGCGCCCGCACCGGCGGCACCTCCTCGGGCGAGCAGGCCCTGCTGGCCGCCACCGGCACCAGCGCGCCGTCCGACATCCGCCAGCGCATCGATGACGAGGCGGTTCGCCTCAACGCGCCGGACCGCAACCTGGCCGAGCGCCTGATGTTCTGGCGCTCCCCGGGCGAGCCCGGTACGCCGGTCGACCCCAACCGCGAGGCCCAACGGCTGCGTGAGAACGCCGCCCTCGGCCGCGAGGCGACGGTGGGCGACACGCCCATCATCCAGCGCCCGCGCGCCAATACCTTCCTGGGCGGCCTGCGGCTCTTCTGATCAGCGCGTCTGCGCCGCGATGAAGTCGGCCACCATGGTCAGCGCATCGCGCCGCGCCGGGTGGTCGGTGCCGTAGTTGGCGCGGCCGGTGGGGGTGTTAAGCCCTACGCGCTCGGTGAGGGGCGTATCGGGCGCATCGAAGCCGTGATTGGCGCCGGGGTAGCTGCGGAAGGTCACCATGCCCGCATTGCGGCCGGCCAGTTCCCGACAATACTGCGCAGGGGTCCAATTATCCGCCTCGCCGATCAGCAGCAGCATGGGCGCCGTGCTGCGCCAGCCCGCGGCGCGATTGGCCAGAAAGCAGCCGGGATACATCGCGATATAGGCGCGGATCGGCGCCGCCTCGGGCAGTGCCGCGGTCGCCAGCACGGTCGATCCGCCATGTGACCAGCCCATGGCCACCACCCCACCCGGCGCTGCGAAGGGCTGCGCCGCCAGCCAAGTGGCGGCGGCGATGGCGTCCTGCCGCCGCTCCCGCCCCGGGCGGATCTGGCTGTCGCGCACCGTGCATTGCTCGCCCTGGCCGCGCGACGCAAAGCTGTCGGGCAACAGCACCGCCTGCCCGCGGCTGGTGAATTCCGCAGCCCAGGCACGGTAGAGGCCGGTGATCTGGCCGTCGCGCCGGCGGAAGCCCGAACAGCCATGCAGCGCCAGGATCGCGGGGCCCCTCGGCGGCCCTTCGGGCAGGAACAGCTCGGCCTGCAGGCGAAGCCCGTCCGGGCCCGGGATGGTCAGGCTCTGCTGGCCGGTGGCGCAGGCCGGAAGGGCCAGGACGAGAAGGGCGATGAGGGCGCGCATCACGGAATCCTGCGCCCGGCGCTCACCCACCGCAAGCCGCTTCCCCCCGCCGCGCGGGGATGGCAGGCTGCGTGGAAAGGAAGAGGAACCACTGGTATGGCCTACACGAACCCCGAAACCATTGCGCTCCATGGCGGCTCGCATCGCGCCGATCCCACGACCGGCAGCGTGGCGGTGCCCATCCACCAGACCACGGCCTTCCAGTTCCAGGACACCGGCCACGCCGCCCGCCTTTTCGGCCTGGCCGAGATGGGCAATATCTACAGCCGCATCATGAACCCGACCTGCGATGCGCTGGAAACCCGCATAGCCCAAATCGAGGGCGGTGTGGCGGCGCTGGCCGTGGGCTCCGGCCAGGCGGCAACGGCGTTCTGCGTGCTCAATCTCTGCGAGGCAGGTGACAATATCGTTTCCTCCACCGACCTCTATGGCGGCACCTGGAACCTCTTCGCCAACACCATGAAGCAGTTCGGCATCGAGGTGCGCTTCGTCGACCCCGCCGACCCCGAGAATTTCCGCCGTGCCACTGACGCCCGCACGCGGTGCTACTATGCCGAGACCCTGCCCAACCCGAAGCTGCAGGTCTTCCCCATCGCGGAGGTGGCGGCGATCGGCCGCCAGATCGGCATCCCCCTCATCATGGACAACACCGCGGCGCCGGTGATCTGCAAGCCGCTGGCGCTGGGTGCCGCCGTGGTGATGCACTCCACCACGAAGTGGATCGGCGGCCATGGCACGAGCATCGGCGGTATCGTCGTCGATGGCGGCAATTTCGACTGGGAGGCTTATGGCGACCGCTTCCCCACCCTGAACAAGCCTGACCCCAGCTATCACGGCGCGGTCTGGACCCAGGCGGTGAAGCCCATGGGTCCTGTCGCCTATATCATCCGCATGCGCACATGCCTGCTGCGCGACCTCGGTGCCGCGATGGCGCCGTTCAATGCCTTCATGTTCATCCAGGGTCTGGAAACGCTGCCGCTGCGCATGGAGCGTCATTGCGAAAACGCGACGAAGGTGGCGGCCTTTCTCGCCGGCCACCCCAAGGTCGCCAGCGTCACCCATCCCAGCCTCTTCACCGGAGAGGCGGCCAGGCGCGCTTCCATCCTCGAGGGCGGCTTCGGGTCATTGCTGGGCTTCGAGCTGAAGGCCGGCGCGGAGGCCGGCAAAAGCTTCATTGAGCACCTGAAGATGTTCTACCACGTCGCCAATATCGGCGACGCACGTAGCCTCGCGATCCACCCCGCCACCACCACCCACAGCCAGCTGACCGTGGAGGAGCAGGCGATGTCCGGCGTCACTCCCGGCTATGTGCGGCTGTCCATCGGCATCGAACACATCAACGACATTATCGCCGACCTCAGCCAGGCTTTGGACGCATGACCACCACCTATTCAGCCCACCGCGCGACAAGCGCGCTTGAGCCCTCGGTGGCAGCATGAATTTTGCTGGATCCTTCCCCGGCACCCGCATGCGGCGCAACCGCTATGACGACTGGAACCGCCACCTGGTGGCCGAGAACACCCTCTCGGCCGCCGACCTGATCTGGCCGATCTTCCTTTGCAAAGGCGAGGGGCAGCGTATCCCCGTGGCCTCGATGCCCGGCGTGGTTCGGGTCAGCGCCGATCTGGCGGCCGAGCATGTGGCCGAGGCGGTGTCGCTCGGCATCCCCGCCGTGGCGCTCTTTCCCTATACGCCGATCGGCGAGCGCGACGAGGACGGCACCGAGGCGCTGGACCCCGACAATGTCCTCAACCGCGCCGCCCGCGCGCTGAAGGCGGCGCATCCCGGCCTTGGCCTGATCGGCGATGTGGCGCTGGACACCTACACCACCCATGGCCATGACGGGGTAATCCGCGACGGCTACGTCCCCAACGAGGAGACGGTGGAGATCCTGGCCCGCATGGCCGTGCTGATGGCGCAGGCCGGGGTGGATGTGGTGGCACCCTCGGACATGATGGACGGCCGCATCGGCACCATTCGCGCCGCACTCGACGCGGAGGGGCTGATCCACACCCGGATCATGAGCTATGCGGCGAAATACGCCTCCGGCCTCTACGCCCCCTTCCGTGATGCAGTGGGCAGCGAGGCGCTGACGGGCAGCGTCAGGCTGCGCGACAAGAAGACCTACCAGATGGACCCCGCCAATTCGGACGAGGCACTGCGCGAGGTGGCGATGGATATCGCCGAGGGTGCCGATATGGTGATGGTCAAGCCCGGCCTGCCCTATCTCGACATCGTCCGCCGCGTGCGTGACACCTTTGGCATGCCCACCTTCGCCTATCAGGTCAGCGGCGAGTACTCGATGATGATGGCCGCCGTCGAGCGTGGCTGGCTGGATCATGATCGGGCGATGATGGAAACGCTGATGGCCTTCAAGCGCGCCGGCTGCCATGGCGTGCTGACCTACTTCGCTGTGAGTGCTGCGAAGCTGCTCAAGTCGGGCTGACACCACCCGGCCCCTGTGCGACAGGGGGGCATGGAGAGCTTCGATGTGGTGGTGCTGGGCGCCGGGGCCGCCGGCCTGTTCTGCGCCATGCGGGCGGGGCAGCGGGGCCGGCGTGTGTTGGTGCTGGACCATGCCGAGGCGCCGGGCAAAAAAATCCTCATCTCCGGCGGCGGGCGCTGCAACTTCACCAATCTGCGCTGCACGGCGGAGAATTTCATCTCCGCCAACCCGCATTTCGCCAAATCAGCCCTGGCAGGCTTTTCGCCCGCGGATTTCGTGGCGCTCGTGCAGCGCCACGGCATAGCCTTCCACGAGAAGACGCTGGGGCAGTTGTTCTGTGACGGCTCGGCCCGGCAGATCCTGGCGATGCTGCTGGCCGAATGCACGGCGGCCGGGGTTGAGATCCGGCTGAACCGCGACATCACCGACATCACCCAGGGCCCCGGCTTTCGCATCGCCACATCGCGCGAGACCATCGCCTGCGACAGTCTGGTGCTGGCCACCGGCGGCCTCTCCATCCCGAAAATGGGCGCCACCAACCTCGCCCATCGCCTGGCCCGGCAATTCGGCCTGGGGCTGGAGGAAACCCGCCCCGGCCTGGTGCCGCTGACCTTCGGCGGCGATGACCTGGCGCTGATGCAGCCGCTGGCCGGTGTCGCCCTGCCGGTGGTGGCGAGTGCGGGCAAGCGGCGCTTCGAGGAGGCGATGCTATTCACCCATCGCGGCCTCTCCGGCCCCGCCATCCTGCAGATTTCCTCCTATTGGCGGCAGGGCGAGGCCATCGCGCTGAACCTGCTGCCCGGGCAGGACGGAGCGGCGGTTCTGCTGGCCGCCAAGCGCGAAAGGCCGCGGGTAGAAGCCCGCACCGCGCTCGCCACCCTCTTCCCCGCCCGCCTGGCCCAGGCCCTGGCCGAGCGCCATCTGCCCGCCCGCCCGCTGGGCGACATGCCCGACCGCGCTCTGGCCGCGCTGGCCGAGATCACCAAACATTGGCGCCTTACCCCCATGGGCAGCGAGGGCTATGCCAAGGCCGAGGTCACGCTGGGCGGCATTTCCACCGCTGACCTGCACGCCCGCGACTGCCAGGCCCGCGCCGTCCCCGGGCTGTTCGCGATCGGCGAGGCGGTGGACGTCACCGGCTGGCTCGGCGGCTATAATTTCCAATGGGCCTGGGCCTCGGGCTGGGCCGCCGGCAGCGCAGTCTGATCAGAGCCCGAGCAGCCCCCGAGCGGCCGCGGCGTCGAGCGCGATCTGCGCCACCAGCGCGTCCAGGCCCGCAAAACGCTTCTCCTCACGGATGAAGGCGAGCAACGCCACGCGCACCTCCTGTCCATAGAGATCGCCCGAAAAATCGAAAAGATGCGCCTCGATACGCGAGATCGGGTCACCCCCCAGGGTCGGCCGGCGGCCGAGATTGGCCACCCCTGGCACCACCTGACCGGAGGCTAGCGTGACCTCGACGGCGTAGACGCCCCGCGCCGGCTCGATATGCCGGCCCAGCGGCACATTGGCTGTGGGAAAGCCCAGCGTGCGGCCGCGCGCGTCGCCATGGCTTACCTCGCCCACCACAGTGAAGGGCCGGCCCAGCAGCGCGGTCGCGCGTTCAGGGTAGCCGCCCTGCAACTCCCGGCGGATGCGGGTGCTGCTGATCACCCCTTCCGAATCGGCCAGTGGAGGCACGACGGAAAGCCCGATGCCTGCGGCCTCACAGGCCCCGCGCAGCCAGGCGACATTGCCGCCGCGGCGGTGGCCGAAGGCGAAATCCGGCCCGCAGGCAAGGTGGCGGGCGCCGATGCCCTGCCGCAGCACGGTCTCGAAGAAGATCTCATGCGGCATATGCGCCCAGCTGTCATCGAAGGGCAGGGCGTAGCACAGGCTGGCGCCGGCAGTGGCCAGGGCGGCGGCCTTGGCCGGCAGCAGGGTCAGCCGGAAGGGCGGGTCATCGGGCCGGAAATGTTCGCGCGGATGCGGTTCGAAAGTCAGCGCCGCCAACGGCAATTCCGGCCGGGCCTGATGCGCCGCCGCAAGCACGGCGCGATGGCCGAGATGCACGCCATCCAGATTACCCAACGCCACGGCGGCGCCGCGGGCATCCTCCGGCAACGCCGAGAAAGCGGCGAAAACCCTCACGCCGGCCAACGCGATTCGGTGCTAGGCGTCCAGGCCAGCAGCGCATCCAGCGCTGCATCCGGGTCATGCGCGCGCACCGCGATGGCGCGGTGTGCCGGGCGCAGGAAGCCGCCCTCCACCATGCGCTGGGTCAGGTCGAAGAAGGGGTCCCAGAAGCCATCCTCATCCAGATAGACGATGCCCTTGCGATGAAAGCCGAGCTGCGACCAGGACTGGATCTCCACCGCCTCCTCCAGCGTGCCGATGCCGCCGGGCAGCACGATGAAGCCATCCGAAAGGTCGTTCATCTGCGCCTTGCGGGTGTGCATGTCGGGCACGACGGACAGTTTCGTGATGCCGAGATGCTGCAGTTCACGCTCCTGCAGTGCCCGGGGGATGACGCCATAGACTTCGCCGCCCTTGGCCAGCGCGGCATCGGCCACCACGCCCATCAGCCCGGCGCGGCCGCCACCATAGACCAGGCGCATGCCGCGTCGGCCGATCGCAGCCCCGGTGGCCGCAGCGAGCGCGGCATGCGCCGGATCGAGCCCCGGAGAGGCACCGCAGAAGACGCAGACCGCGCGCACCCTCTCAGCCCCGGCTGGGCACCATGACGCCGGCCTCGCCCTCAATCACCGGCTTGCCGGCGACGGTGCAGATGGTGCTCAGCGTCACCCGCTTCTTCGCCGGGTCCAGCGCTGTGATTTCTACGGTGGCCGTGACTGTGTCGCCGATTTTCACCGGCGCGCGAAATTTCAGGTTCTGCGAGAGGTAGATCGTGCCCTCTCCTGGCAGGCGCGTGCCTAGCACGGCCGAAATCAGTCCGGCCGACAGCATGCCATGGGCGATGCGCTCCTTGAACATCGAGGCAGCCGCGACCTCGGCATTGATGTGCACCGGGTTGGTGTCGCCGCTCACGGCGGCGAACATCAGGATGTCGGCCTCCCCGATAGTCTTGCCGAAGCTGGCGGTCATGCCCACGGTGAGGTCTTCGAAGAACATCGGCTGGCCCCTGTCTTGCCCCCTACGCTTTAATCCAGAAACGCTGGCAACGAAACTGCCGGAGCGGCGTTTGGGCGGCGTTGAGGAGAAAGCGCCGCATGCTTCGTATATTGTTTCTGGCGGGCCTGGCCCTGCTGCCCGGGCTGGCTGGCGCGCAGGAGGTGCGGCTTGAGGCCGGCGCCGCCGATCGAGCGCCGCCGCCGGACTGGCGCGGCACGCTCTCCTTCGCGGTGGAAAACGACACCTTCGCGCGCAATGGCAGCGACAAGAACTACACCAACGGTGTGCAGGCGAGCTGGCGCAGCCCCTCGGCCGAGCTGCCGCAGCCGCTGGCCTGGCTGGACCGTCAGCTGGGATATCTCATGGGCCCAGGCGATCTGCGCTGGGGGCTGGCCATCGGCCAGACGATGTTCACCCCGCGCGTGACCAGCACCCGCAATCCCGATCCGACAGACCGGCCCTATGCCGCCAATCTCTTCGGCGGCGTCTCGCTCAGCCGCGCCAGCGAGCACGCGCTGACAGTGGTGGAGCTGCAGGGCGGCATGGTTGGACCCTCCGCGCTGGGTCGGCAGGCGCAGAATGGTTTCCATCGCCTCATCGGCGTGGAGCGCGCCTATGGCTGGAGCCACCAGTTGCGCAACGAGCCTGTCTTCAACCTGGTGGCCGAGCGCAAATGGCGGCTGCCGCTGGGTCGAATCGGGGGACTTGAATTCGAGGCGATGCCCTCCGTCACGCTGTCGCTGGGCAATGGCAACCTGTATGGCGCGTTGGGCGGCATGCTGCGCTTCGGCCAGGGCCTTCTGGCCGATTTCGGTCCGGCCCGGATCCGTCCGGCGCTGGCCGGCAGCAACTATTTCCAGCCCGAGGCCAACCGCAACGGCCGGGAATGGGGCTGGTATGTCTTCGCCGGCATCGAGGCCCGGGGTGTGGCACGCGACATCGCACTCGACGGCAATACCTGGCGCGACAGCGCGCGCGTCAGCAGCCGGCCTTTCGTGGGCGATGGGCAGATCGGCGCGGCGGTTTTCTGGCGCAGTTACCGCCTCGCCTATACCCATGTCGTGCGATCTGAGGAATTCTATGGCCAGCGCGGCGGGATGCAGCAATTCGGCAGCATCAACCTGGCCGTCCGTTTCTGAAGGATTCGAGCCCGATGCCCATCACCATGCCCAGCAGCGAAGTCTTGCTTGAGGAGTTGCGGACATGGGTGGAGATCGAGACGCCCAGCGCGGACCCCGCAGCGGTGAACCGGCTGGTGGATCTGGCCGAATCCGGCCTGCGCGCGGCGGGTGCGACCATCGAGCGCCTGCCCGGCCATAGCGGCCGCGGCGATACGCTGATCGCGCGCACCAACACCGGCACCGGCAACGCGCCGGTGCTGATCTCCGGCCATCTCGACACCGTCTGGGATCATGGCCAACTGCAGAAGGACATGCCCTTCCGCATCGACGGCGAACGCGCCTATGGCCCGGGCATCTACGACATGAAGGCCGGCTCCTTCCTCGCCTTCCACGCGGTGCGGGAGATCCTGCGCCAGGGTGTTGCCACCAACCGCCCCATCACACTCTTGCTGACGCCCGATGAGGAGGTCGGCAGCCCGACCAGCCGCGCCATCATCGAGGCCGAGGCGGCGCGCGCCGCCGCCGTGCTGATTCCCGAGCCGGCGGGCGGCCCCACCGGCTGCGTCGTGACCGCCCGCAAAGGCACCGGCGGCTTCACCATCACCGCCAAGGGAAAGAGCGCCCATGCCGGAGGCAACTGGACCGAGGGCAAGAGCGCCGTCGTCGCACTCGCGAAAATCATCCTGGCGATCCATGCCATGACCGACCTCGAGCGCGGCATCACCACCAATGTCGCCCCGATCTGGGGCGGCACCCGCCCCAACGTCATCCCGCCCGATGCTGGCTGCCGCGTCGATTTCCGGGTGGCCGAGGCTGAGCAGGCGCCCGAGGTCATCGCCGCCATCAAGGCACTGGCCGGCGAGCATGATGGCGTGACGATCACCGTGGAAGGCGGCCTGAACCGCCCGCCAATGGTGGAAAGCGAGGGCGGGCTTGGCCTCTATGCCCAGGCGAAAAGCATTGCCGCCGGCTTCGGCTATGACCTGCCCAAGCAGCATCGCGGCGGCGGCTCGGATGGCAATTTCACCGCCGCCATGGGCATCCCCACCCTCGATGGGCTGGGCTGCACCGGCCATGGCGCGCATGCGCCGGACGAGCATATCCGCTGGCGCGACCTGGCCCCGCGCGGCGCCACCATCGCGGAGTTGCTGTGCCGGCTGTGATCAGGGCGCTGCTGGCACTGCTGCTCTGGGCCGGCGCGGCCGGGGCACAGGGCATTTCCGCCCATGGCGGGCCGGTCCGCGCCCTGGCCGTCGGCCCCGCCGGCGCGGCCTCGGGCGGGCTCGACCAGGCGGTGATCTTCTGGGGGCTCGATGGCCGTCCGCGGCTGGTCGCGCGCTGGCATCAGGGCGCGGTGGAGGCGCTGATCGCCATCCCCGGCGCCGGCTTCGCCAGCGGGGGCGAGGATGGGTTGGTCGCGATCTGGCCGGCGACCGGCGCCACCCAGCCGGATATGGTGCTGCGCGGCCATCAAGGCCCGGTCACCGCGCTGGCCAGCAATGGCGATGCCATCGCCTCGGGCGGTTTCGACGCCACGGTGCGCGAGGCGGACGGGCAGGGGGCCATGCGGGTCTTCGAGGGCCATCGCGGCCCGGTCAGCGCGCTCGCCTACACCACGAGGGGCCTGGTCAGCGGCGGCCAGGACGGCACGCTCAGGCGCTGGCCGGAGGGCGAGGTGCTGGCGGATTTTTCGGCCCCCGTCACCGCTCTGGCGGCGACCCCTGGTGGGCTGGTGGCGGGGCTGGCCAATGGCACGCTGCATCTGCTCGGACCGGGCATGGGGGAATTCTCGACTGGCACAAGGCCGGTGGCGGCACTGGCGTGGCAGGGCAGCCTGCTGGCCGCCGCCGGCAGCGGCGGCAATGTCGGTATCTGGGACCGCGTATCGGGCCGGCTGCTTCGGGTGCTGGAAGGCCCGGGCCTGCCGGTCTGGTCTGCCGGCTTCGGCCCCGATGGCATGCTCTGGACCGGCGGCATGGACAGCCAGATCCGCCGCTGGAACCCCACCTCCGGCCGCCCGCTGAGCGAGTCCGCCGCCACCCGCCCGACCATCCCCGAGGGTGCGGACGCCCATGGCGCGCGGGTTTTTCGCGCCTGCCAGGCGTGCCATGGCCTAACCGCGGATGCGGCGCCGATGGCCGGTCCCAGTCTGCATGGAATCTTCGGGCGGCGCATGGGCAGCCTGGCCGGCTATACCTATTCTGAGCGTCTCGCCCGGGGTGACATCATCTGGAATGCCGAAACCCTGGCCGATCTCTTCACCCGCGGGCCCGATGTGGTGACGCCGGGCACGCGGATGCCGGTGCAGCGCCTGTCCGATTCCGAGGACCTCGCCGCCCTGCTGCGCTTCCTTGCAACCGCAACGCGCTAGCGGCTCGGTGGCAAAAGGTAACATATGCTGTCACGCATGATTGTGAGGGGCATAATGATGGATGTGACCACGACCCGTATCTCCCGCCGCGGCCTGGCAGGCCTGGCCGCGCTCGGCGCCGCCGGCTGCTCCGCCGTGCCTGGCACGGGCTCGGGCATCGCGCTGCCGGATCGTTTTGCGGCGGCACCCCCGGCGCCGGCGAACTGGCCCGACACCACCTGGTGGCGCAGCTTCGGCTCGGACGAGCTCAATGCCCTGATGCAGAGCGCGCTGGGCGGCAATTTCGACGTCCGCGCCGCGGAGGCACGTGTGCGCCAGACCGATGCCAACCTGCGCATCGTCGGCCAGCGCCTGCTGCCCACCGGCAACCTCACCGCCGCCGCCTCGCGCACCCAGACGCCGACGCAGACCGCCACTGCCGCCAATATCCAGGGCCGCAGCCGCTACATCCAGCGCGAATTCTTCCAGACCCAGCTGCAGGCGAGCTGGGAGCTCGATTTCTGGGGCCGCAACCGCCGCGCGGTGGAGGCAGCGGAGCAGAGCGCCCAGGCGGCGCGCTTCGAGGTCGGCTCGGTGCTGCTGACCACCCAGGCTTCGGTCGCCAACACCTATTTCACCGTGTTGGCAGCGCGTGAGCAGTTGGCGATCCAGGAGGCCAACGTGGCCTCCGCCCAGCGCATCCTCAGCCTGTTGCAGCAGCGCGTGAATGCCGGCACCGCCGATGGGCTGGATCTCGCGCAGCAGCGGACCCTGGTCGAGCAGCAGCGCGCCCTGGTGCCGCCGCTGCGCCTCACCGCCGAACAGAACACCTACGCCCTGGCCACGCTGACCGGCCAGGTGCCCAACGACATCCCGCCGCCGCGCCAGCCGCTGGGAGAGGTCCGCGTCCCTGCGCCCAGCCCAGGCCTGCCAGTGGAGGTGGTGGTGCGCCGCCCCGATGTTTGGCGGGCCGAAGCGCTGCTGGCCTCCGCCCAGGCCAATATCGAGAGTGCCCGTGCCGCCCTGCTGCCCAGCCTTGTCCTCACCACCAGCGGTGGCTTCCAGAACATTCTGCTGGAAAACCTGCTGCGGCCTGGATCGGCGCTTTATTCCTTGGCGGCGGGCCTCACCCAACCCATCTTCCAGCAGGGCCAGCTGCAGGCCCAGGTGCGGTTCAACGAGGCGCAGGCCGAGGAACTGCTGGAATTCTACCGCCAGGCCATCGTGGACGCGCTGGTGGATGTGGAGAATGCGATCGTGGCATTGCGCGAGACGACCGAACAGGAGGCCCTGCAGGCCGCGGCGCTGCGCAGTGCGGAGCGTGCCTACACGATTTCCGAAACTCAGCTTCGTGCCGGCACCATTGACCTGATCACTGTGCTGAACACCCAGCAAAGCGTTTTCACCGCACGCAACCTCCTGGCGCAGATCCGCCTGGCGCGGCTGCAGGCGGCGGTGGCGATGTTCCGTGCGCTTGGGGGTGGCTGGGCCTGACCATGAGGATAGCAAGCCGCCATGCCTGACACCCCGATGCCGATCGAGCCCCCGCTCGGCCGTGACCGTCAGGCGGCGGTGCTGACACCCCTGCCCAGGCGCCGCCGGCGCTGGCCATGGCTGGTCCTGTTCCTGTTGCTCGCCGCCGGTGGCGCGGCCTGGTGGTACTGGCCGCAGCTTACCGGCCAGGGGGCAACCCCCACGGCGCCGGCGCGGCCCGGCGGCCGGGGCGGGCGCGTTCAGGGTGCGGTGCCGGTCACCGCTGCTGCCGCCGCGCGAGCCGATATTCCGGTGCTGGTGGATGCGCTGGGCACGGTGCAGGCGCTGAACTCCATCACCATCCGCAGCCAGGTCGATGGCGTGCTGGTCGAGATCGCCTTCACCGAGGGGCAGGAGGTGCGCGCCGGCGACGTGCTGGCCAGGATCGACCCGCGCACCTATGCTGCGGCCCTGGCCCAGGCCGAGGCCAAGCGCGCCCAGGACATGGCTCTGCTGGCCAATGCCCGGCTCGACCTGCAGCGCTACGCCGACCTGGCCCGCAGCAATGGCGCGACGCGCCAGCAACTCGACACTCAGCGCGCGCTGGTGGCGCAATACGAGGCCCAGGTGCAGGCCGATGAGGCGGCGATCGACAATGCCCGCACCCAGCTGGACTTTACCACCATCCGCTCGCCCATCGACGGCCGGGTGGGCATTCGTGCTATCGACCGCGGCAACCTCATACGCTCTGGGGATTCGAATGGCATCGTGCTGGTCAATCAGGTGGCGCCGATCTCCGTGCTCTTCACCCTGCCGCAGCAGGAACTGCCCCGGGTGATCACGGCCATGCAGTCCGGCCCGGTCGTGGTGCAGGCCCTGGCCAATGACGGCTCTGTGCGCGCCACCGGCACGCTGCTTACGCCCGACAATACTGTGGACCAGACCACCGGCACCATTCGCCTCAAGGCCACCTTCGGCAACGAGGACCGCATGCTGTGGCCCGGTGCCTTCATCAACGTGCGCATCCAGCTGGGCACGCTGCGCCAGGTGCTGACGGTGCCGCTGGCCGCCGTGCAGCGCGGGCCGGATGGGCCCTATGCCTTCGTCGTCCGGGCCGACAGCACGGTGGAGCAGCGGCCGCTTGGCCTTGGGCTGATCACCGCGCGCGAGGCGGTGGTGACCCGCGGCCTGCATCCGGGCGAGCGCGTGGTGACCTCGGGCGGGCTTCGGCTGAACAATGGCTCGGAGGTGAATGTGACCGAGCCGGTGCGCGCGGCGCCGGTGGCCGCACCGCCGGTGGGCGAGGGCCGCAGGCGCGGGCCGCGGCCAGAGGGCTCGCCGGGCCAGGGCTCGCCGGGCCAGGGCGCGCCGGGCCAGCCGGCACCCGCAGCATCCGCAGTGCCGGCGCCGCAATGACGGGCGCGGCGTGAACGTCTCCGCCCCCTTCATTGCCAGGCCCGTAGCCACCTCCCTGCTGGCGGTGGCGATGTTGCTGGCTGGGCTCTTCGGCTACATGAAGCTGCCGGTCTCCGCCCTGCCGGAGGTAGATTTCCCGACGATCGAGGTCACCACCCAACTCCCCGGCGCCTCGCCAGAAACGGTGGCGGTGCTGATCACGGCATCCCTGGAACGCCAACTCGCGCAGATCGCGGGGCTTGTGGACATGATTTCGGTCAGCAGCCCCGGCACCTCGCGCATCACCATGCAGTTCAACCTCGGCCGCGACATCGATGACGCGGCACAGGACGTGCAGGCGGCGATCAACGCCGCACGCGGCACCCTGCCGCTGAACCTCCCCTATCCCCCCACCTATGCCAAGGTGAACCCGGCCGATCCGCCGATCATGACGCTGGCGCTGACCTCGACCACGCTGCCCATGCACCGCCTGTCGGACGCCGCCGATACGCTGCTGGCGCAACGATTGGCCCAGGTCTCGGGCGTCGGCCGGGTGACGGTGCAGGGCAATATGCGGCCCGGCATGCGCATCCAGGGCGACCCGCGTCGGCTCGCGGCCTACGGTCTCTCGCTCGAGGATATCCGCTCCACCGTCATCGCCTCCAACCTTGCCGGCCCCAAGGGTTCGCTGGACGGGCCGCGCCAGGCCTCCACCGTCATGGCCAATGACCAGGTCGGCACGGCGGAGGGGTTTGCCAACCTCGTCATCGCCTGGCGCAACGGTGCCCCCGTGCGCATCGCCGATATCGGCGAGGTGCGCGAGGATCTGGAAAACACGCTGAACGCCGCCTGGTTCAATGGCAGCCGCGCCGTGCTGCTGGATGTGCAGCGCCAGCCCGGCGCCAATATCGTCGAGACGGTGGATCGCGTGCGCGAACAGCTCGAGCGGCTGCAGGGCGCGCTGCCCGCCGGCATAGCCCTGACCGTGGTGGCCGACCGCACCGAGACCATCCGCGCCTCGGTCCATGAGGTGCAGTTCACGCTGGTGCTCTCGGTGATCCTGGTGGTGGCGGTCATCTATGTGTTTCTACGCACCGGGCGCGCCACGCTGGTGCCCGGCGTCGCGCTGCCGCTTTCCATCATCGGCACCTTCGGCATCATGGCGCTGTGGGGGTTCTCGCTCGACAATCTCTCGCTCATGGCATTGACCATCGCGACCGGTTTCGTCGTCGACGACGCGATCGTCATGATCGAGAACATCGTCCGCCTCATCGAAGAGGGCGAGCGCCCGCTGGTCGCCGCCTTCAAGGGTGCGAAGCAAATCGGCTTCACCGTGGTGTCGCTGACCGTCTCGCTGGTCGCGGTCTTCATCCCGCTGCTGTTCATGCCTGGCGTGGTGGGGCGGCTGTTCAGCGAATTCGCCATTACGCTGAGTGTGGCCGTCGTCGTCTCCATGGTGGTCTCGCTCACCCTCACGCCGATGATGACCGGCCGGCTCATGCGCGCCCATGGTGTTGATCAGCCAAGTTGGGTCGCGCGCGTCTGCGAGCGCGGCTTCGACTGGATGCGCGATCACTACGCCACCAGCCTGCGCTGGGTACTCAGGCACGAATGGCTGATGCTGGGGCTGACATTCGCCACGCTGCTCGGCACCGTCTGGCTCTACGTCGTCATGCCCAAGGGGTTCCTGCCGGCACAGGATACCGGCCTGCTGATCATCACCACCGAGGGGCCGGAAGATGCCTCCTTCGCCCGCCTCGCTGCGCTGCAATTGCAGGTGGCCGAACTCGTGCGCGCCGACCCCGATGTGACGGCGGTGACGGCCATCGCTGGCGCGGGCACCGTCAATGCGGCGCAGAACACCGGCCGCATCACCGCGGTGCTGCGGCCGCGGGGCGAGCGCGCGGCTTCGGCGCAGCAGATCGCCGCCCGGATGGCGCCCAGCCTCGCCACCGTGCCGGGCGTGGAATCGCAGATCAGCGCGGTGCAGGACATCCAGATCGGCGCCCGCGTCACCGCCACCCAGTACCAGTACACGCTCACCGATTCCGATGCGGCGCGGCTGCGCGAATGGGCACCCCGCCTGCTGGCCGCGCTGCGCGAGCTGCCCAGCCTGCGCCAGGTCAGCAGCGACCAGCGCGATGGCGGCTTGCGCGTGCATGTCGAAGTTGACCGCGATATGGCCTCGCGCCTGGGCGTGACCATGCAGGCCATCGATGACGTGCTCTATGACGCCTTCGGCCAGCGCCAGATCAGCACCATCTATGCCCAGACCAACCAGTACCGCGTCATCCTGGAAGCCAGCCCCGAGCTGCGTGACGACCCCAGCCTGATCGGCCTGCTGCGGGTGCCGGGCGCCATCAGCAACCAGGGTGCGGGCTTCACCGCCACCACGGTCACGGCGGGTGCGACCGTGGGCGCCACCTCCTCCAGCGCGCTGGGCAATTACCAGGTACCGCTGGCCGCCATCGCCACCATCAGCCAGCGTGCGGGCCCGCTGACGGTGACGCGCCAGGATCAGTTCCCGGCGGTGACCATCGGCTTCGACCTGGCCCCCGGCGTTTCGCTCAGCCACGCCGTGCGTGATATCCGCGCGGCCGAGGCGGCGCTCGGCCTGCCCGCGACCGTGGCCGGCGAATTCTCGGGCGACGCGGCCGAGTTCAACCGCAGCCTGCAATCCGAACCCTGGCTGATCCTGGCCGCGGTCGTGGTGATCTACCTCGTGCTCGGCGTGCTTTATGAGAGCGTGGTCCACCCCATCACGATCCTCTCGACCCTGCCTTCCGCCGGCATCGGCGCGCTGTTGGCGCTGTGGGTCTGCGGGCTCGACCTGTCGGTGGTCGGGCTGATCGGCATCGTGCTGCTGATGGGCATCGTGAAGAAGAACGCGATCATGATGATCGACTTCGCGCTCGAGGCGCAGCGCGACCATGGGCGCTCGGCCGATGATGCGATCTACGAGGCCTGCGTGCTGCGCTTCCGGCCGATCATGATGACCACCATGGCCGCGCTGCTGGGCGCGGTGCCGCTGGTCATAGGCCACGGGCCGGGCAGCGAGCTGCGCCTGCCGCTGGGTGTTTCGGTGATCGGCGGACTGCTGCTCAGTCAGGTCATCACCCTCTACACCACCCCCGTCATCTACCTGGCGTTGGAGCGGTTGCGGGTGCGGCTGGGTGGGGGGGCGCAAACAGCGCCTGCGGAATAGCGTGTCGATCTCCGCCCCCTTCATCAACCGGCCGATCGCCACCATGATGCTGGCCATCGGCCTGGCACTCTCGGGCATCGTTGCCTATTTCGCACTGCCCATCGCGCCGCTGCCGCGCGTCGACCTTCCGACCATCGTCGTCACCGCCAACCAGCCCGGGGCGGACCCGGCCGTCATGGCCTCCTCCGTCGCTGCACCGCTGGAGCGCAGGCTTGGCGCCATCGCGGGTGTGGCGGAACTCACCTCCACCTCATCCCTCGGCAATACCGCCATCGTGGTGCAGTTCGACCTCGACCGCCGCATCCGCGACGCGGCGAAGGATGTGCTGGCGGCGATCAACGCGGCCGGGACGGACCTGCCCGCCGGCCTGCCCAATCCGCCCAGCTTCCGCCGCGCCAATCCCGCCGATGCGCCGGTGCTCATCCTCGCCGTGACGTCGGAGACGCTGGCGCCCGGCGCCGTCTATGATGCGGTGGACAGCATCATCTCGCCCCGCATGGCGCGCGTCGAGGGCGTGGCCCAGGTGATCGTCACCGGCGCCGAACAGCCCGCGGTGCGGGTTCAGGTGAACCCCTCCGCGGCTGCCTCGGCCGGCGTCTCGATGGAGATGATCCGCAATACCATCACCACCGCTAATATCACCCAGCCCACCGGGCTGATCGAGGGCACCACCCATGGCGGCGCCATCACCGTCAATGACCGGATCGAGCGGCCGGAGGATTACGGCAACCTCATCCTGCGCGCCGGCAATGGCAACATCATGCGGCTCTCCTCGATCGCCAATGTGGAGCTCGGCGTGCGCGACCGGCGGCAGGCCGGCATGTTCAACGGCCGCCCGGCCATCATCATGGTCATCTTCAAGCAGCCCGACGCCAATGTGATCGAGGTGGTGGACGGCATCCAGGCCCTGCTGCCGGAGCTCTCGCGCTGGGTCCCGGCCGGCATCACCGTCAACATCATCCGCGACCGGTCGGAGACCATCCGCGCCTCGGTCAGGGAGGTGCAGCATACGCTGATCATCTCCATCGCGCTCGTGGTCGCCGTCGTTGCGCTGTTCCTGCGCCGCACCGCGGCGGTGGTGGCGGCCGCCATCTCGGTGCCGCTGTCGTTGCTGGGCACGCTCTCTGTGATGTGGCTGGTCGGCTATTCGCTCGACAATCTCTCGCTGATGGCACTCACCATCTCGGTGGGCTTCGTCGTCGACGATGCGATCGTCATGATCGAAAACATGACCCGGCTGCGCGAGCGCGGCATGGGCCGGATGGAGGCCGCCCTCGAAGGAGCGCGGCAGATCGGCTTTACCGTCGTCTCCATCACCCTCTCGCTCATCGCCGTCTTCATTCCGTTGCTGTTCATGCCGGGCATCGTGGGGCGACTGTTCCGCGAATTCTCAGTCACGCTGGCCATAGCGGTGGCGATTTCGGCCGTCATCTCGCTGACCGTCACGCCGATGATCGCGGCACGAATGGGCAGCGCCGAGGAACGCCCGCCCGGCTGGTTCGGCCGGCAGTTCGAGCGCGGCATGGCGGCGATGATCGCGGGCTACATGTGGTCGCTGCGCCATGTCCTGCGCTTTCGCAAAATCATGCTGCTCTTCACCGTGAGCCTCGTGGGTGTCACGGTCTGGCTCTACAGCATCGTGCCGAAGGATTTCTTCCCGCAGCAGGATACCGGCCTGATAGCGGGCACGGTGCAGGCGGCGCCCGATACCTCCTACCGGGCGATGGTCGCGATCTACAACCAGGCCACCGAGATCATCGGCCGCGACCCGGCCGTGGCTTCGCTCGGTGGCTCGGTTGGGGGCGGCAATGGCAACTCGTCGGCCACAACCGCGCGCTTCTTCATCTCGCTCAAGGACATCTCCGAACGGCCCGGCACCACGGCCGAGCGCATCATCAACCGCTTGCGGCCGCAACTGGCGGCACTGCCCGGTACCCAGGTCTTCCTGCGCGCGATCCAGGACATCAATGCCGGCGGCAGGCCGGGCAATGCGCAGTTCCAGTACGTGCTGCTGGCGCCCGACCTCGAGGAGTTGCAGAGCTGGTCGGAGACGCTGGTGCGGCGGTTGCGGGAATTGCCGCAGCTCGCAGATGTCTCCTCCGACCAGCAGCGCTCGGGCTTGGTGTCGCGCCTGGTGGTGGACCGTGACGCGGCGGCGCGGCTCGGCATTTCCTTCCAGGCTGTGAACCAGACGCTGAACAACGCCTTCGCCCAGCGCCAGGTCAGCGTCATCTACCGCGCGCGCAACCAATACCGGGTGATCCTGGAGGTCGATCCGCGCGTGGCCGAGGATCCGCGCCAGCTCGACAATCTCTTCGTGCCCGGGCGCGGCGGCGCGCAGGTGCCGATCAGCGCCTTCGCCCGGCTTGAACGTTCGGCCGCACCGCTCTCGATCACCCATCAGGGGCAGTTCCCGGCCTCGACCATCACCTTCAACCTGCGCGAGGGCGTGGCCTTGGGCGAGGCGTCGCGGCTGATCGAGCAGGCACAGCTGGACATCCAGATGCCCGGCTCCATTCGCGGCGAGTTCGCCGGCAATGCCCGCGTCTTCCGAAATTTCCAGACCGGGCAGGGGCTGCTGATTCTGGCGGCGCTGCTGAGCATCTACCTCGTGCTCGGCATTCTCTACGAGAGCCTGATCCACCCGCTGACCATCATCTCCACCCTGCCCACGGCTGGCATCGGCTGCCTGCTGGCGCTGCTGGCGACCAACACGCCATTTACCGTCATTGCGCTGATCGGGATCATCCTGCTGATGGGCATCGTGAAGAAGAACGCGATCATGATGGTCGATTTCGCCCTGCAGCATGAGCGCGACGGCGGCGAACCGGGCGAGGTCGCGATCCTCGAGGCTTGCCGCGAGCGTTTTCGGCCCATCCTGATGACCACCATGGCGGCGCTCTTCGGCGCCATTCCCCTCGCTCTCGCGTCTGGCCCCGGGGGGGAACTGCGCCAGCCCTTGGGCATCGCCATCATCGGCGGGCTGGCGCTATCTCAGTTGCTCACCCTCTACACCACGCCGGTGGTCTATCTGGCGCTGGAGAACCTCGCCGGCGGCAGGCGTGCGCGCATGGTGGCCGCACCCGCGGAGTGACCATCGCTCAGACCATATCGCTCACGCCCATGGTCCAGCCGTTGGCGAGAACCGGATGCCGCGGCTGCGGCGTTTCCAGCGCAACCCATCCCGTTCAATAGGTCGCCCGGCCGCCCGAGCAGTCGAACGCCGCCCCGGTGGAAAAACTGCAGGCATCGCTGGTCAGCCAGGTCACCAGCGCCGCCACCTCGGCAGGCAGCCCGAAACGGCCCATTGGGATCTTCGATTTCATCCATGCGATCTGTTCGCTGGTCATCTGGGTGAAGAGCTCGGTCTCGACCGCCGCGGGCGTCACGCAATTCACCCGGATTCCTGTCATGGCGGTCTCCTTGCCGATGGATTTGGTGAGGCCGATCACCCCTGCCTTGGCCGCCGAATAGGCCACCGCATTGGGGTTGCCCTCCTTCCCCGCGATGCTCGCGATATTGACGATGCGCCCCCAGTCGCGCGCCCGCATGCCGGGCAGAACGGCGCGGCAGCACAGAAAGACGCCGGTCAGGTCGATCTCGATGACCTGACGCCAGGCCTCCACCGGATAATCCTCGGTGAGGTGATTGGGGCCGGTGATGCCTGCATTGGCCACCAGGATCTCCGCCGGTCCCAGCGCCACTTCTGATCCGGCCAGGGCCACGGAAATGCTCGCCGGATCGGTGACATCCATGGTCTCGGCATGCCCGCCCAGGGTGCGGGCGGCGTCCTCGACGACCTTCCGGTCACGGTCCCACAGGCTGATGCGATGACCCTGCAGGGCGAGGGCTTCGGCGATGGCCCAGCCCAGGCCGCGGGCGGCGCCGGTGACGATGGCATGGCGGCTGATGGGCGGCATGGCGGTTTTGCTCCCTGGGTTGTGGTCGCGAGCGCGCCGGAAGCCAGGGCGGTTGTCAATCACCCACGGTCCAACCGAACGGGCGCGCTGCCCGCCCGCGGTGGCTGCATCCGTTACGGACGATTCTGGACCAAGAAACACACGCAATCCGCGAGTGATTCCCGCCATCACCCTCCCGTAAGCGACAAGTTTTAGGCCACCCTTGGCGAGACGATCGCGATTTTGTGACAGGCCATTCAGGCCTAGCGAACCAAAACTGCGCGGTTCAGCACAGAATCATCTCAAATTACATATCTAACATATTAAACTGAGACAATTATCACTTTTTCGCGTTGCTCCAACAAGAGGCGCCGATTACGAACATCTCAACAAAGCAGTTTTTTATGATTTTTGAGACGAAAGAATCGTCCCGTGAGGAAGCTCTCCACCGCCCCGAGGCCCCTGCCGCAGCCGCCGCCTGGCGCGCCGGGCTCACACCGCGCCAGCGCCGCTGGCCGCCCCCATCCCGTCCGGCGCTGCCGGGCCGCTCCCCCGCCACGTTGAACCGAACTCTCCCCCGTAGGACCCGCCCCCATGCCCGCACAGCTCCCCAAACTTGACATGACCCTGGTGCAGACCACGCCGGCCGCCGGAACGGCGGTGGGGCCGGGCTCCACCGTCACTTACCTTATCACAATCGATGCCGACGCCGCGGCCACGGCAGGGTCGATCAACAACGCCCTGTCGGTCGATCTGGGCGCCGACCTCACGCTGGTCGCCGGTTCCATCCAGGTGACAAGCAGCGTCGGCAACGACACGCCGGTGATCGCGGCCGACAGCGGCAGCTTCGCGCTGGGCATTCCCAATGCCATCGCAGTGGCGGCGCCGCCCATCACCATCACCTTCCAGGCCCTGGTGGCGGCGACCGCCACGAATGGCGAGGTGCTCTCCCCCTCGGCCGACATCACCTACCAGAATGCGAGCCCGGACGAACTGGTCTACGCCACCGCCAACCGGGTCAATAACAGCGACAGCGGCCACCCGTATTTCTACCAGTACGACTACACCACCAACACCGTCACCCAGTTCGGCAATCCGATCGGACCGCAGGACAGCCTGGCCTTCGTCGGCACCGGCGAGGTGGTGACGACCTTCAAGGCCTATAACAGCAACCCGGGCGGCGTCGGCCTCTACAACATCACCACCGGCGTTTCGACCATGCTGGTGAGCGACCTGAACAATGGTGGCCTCGATCTTGCCATCTCCAACGACCACAAGAAGGTCTATTTCACCGACCAGGACAGCGCCGGCCACCCCTCGCTGCGCGTGGTCGACCTTGTCACCAAGGCGGTTAGTACCGTCTGGCAGTCGTCGAACAATAATGGCTACACCGGCATCACGTTCACGCCGGATGGCAAACTCTATGCCTGCTATGGCGATAACCCGAACAACAACGCCACCTCCGGCTCGTCCTACGTCGTCGAGATTGACCCCTCCAACGGCAAGATACTGCGCCAGCACACCAACATCAGCGGCCAGGGCAACATCAACCTGACCACGGGGGCGATCAACACCTCCAACCCGATCGCGGGCCTGGCCAATGGCAACAACCTCGACGCGCTGCGCTACGACCCCTTCACCGGGCACCTCTTCGTCGGCAATCACGGCGGCGGCAACAACAACGTCTACGAAATCGACCCGGCGTCACTGGCCACCGTGCATACCTTCACCGTGGGTGCCGGAAGCACCACGGTCGACGGCATCAACGCCTCGGGCGTGATCGACGGTCTCTCGGCCGACGGCAAGGGCCGGCTCTTCGTCACCAGCATCGACAATGCCATCACGGTGCTCGACATCGACCCCGCCAGCGCGACCTATGGCAAGGAGTTGCACGCGGTCTCCACCCCCGATGTCGATGACACGGTGCCGGTCACGGCCTTCGACAATTTCAACACAGCCGCCACCACCACCACGAATGTCGTGATCCTCGTCGGCATCGGCGACAAGGTCTTCGTCGACAGCAACGCCAACGGCGTCCAGGACAGCGGCGAGGCCGGTATCGCGGGCGCCACGGTCAAGCTCCTCGCGACCGACGGCGTCACCGTCATCGGCTCCACCACCACCGACGCCAACGGCGCCTACAGCTTCACCAACATCGCACCAGGTTCCTACAAGGTGCAGTTCGTCACACCCGCTGGTTACCAGCCCAGCCCGGCCAATCAGGGCGCCGACGACACCATCGACAGCGATGCCTCGGGCGGCATTACCGGCACCTACACGCTCGCCGGCGGTCAGACCAACAACACCGTCGATGCCGGCTTCTACAAACCCGCAACGATCAGCGGTCACGCCTTCTTCGACAATAACGGCAATGGCGTGCAGAACGGCGGCGACAACAATGTCGCGGGCGTCACCGTCCAGCTGCTCGACATCACCGGCACCCCCATCGCCGGCAAGACAGCGATCACGGATGGCAGCGGCTTCTATCAGTTCACCGGCCTGCCGCCCGGCAGCTACGAGGTGCGCTTCACACCCCCGCCGGGCGATGCCTTCAGCCCCAAGGGCATCGATCCGAATGCGGCTGTGGACAGCATCGTCGACCGCACCGGAACCACGCTGCCCATCACCCTAACCTCCGGGGAGACCAGGACGGACCAGAATGCCGGCCTTGTCGCGTCGGCACCCATCCTGCCCAAGCTCGATGCCGACATTACCCATGACGGCACCGTCTGCGATGGCGGCCCGGGCACGGTCAACACCTTCCACATCCATGTCTCGCCCGACGTCACGGCGACGGATGGCGCCGCCAATGTCCATGTCGTGCTCGACATCCCCACTGGGCTGAACTTCAAGCCCGGCAGCGTGGTCGTGACCGACCCCAATGGCGGCAGCTGGACGGTGCATGAGACGGCGAGCGGCTTCACCGCCGATCTTACCGGCACGCTGGCCGTCAACGCGGTCCCGGTCACTTTCGACTTCCAGGCCATCACCGCCATCGGCGTCATCGCAGGCCAGGTGATCGAGCCCACGGTCGATGTCACCTACATCAATGCGACGCAGGACGAGATCGTCTACGCCACCAACCTCAACAGCACAAAGTCGCTCTACCAGTTCAATGTGACCACGGGCGTCCGCTCGGAGATCACCGGCCTGGCCGAGGCGCAGGACAGCCTGGTCTTCGCGTCCAATGGTTCGATCTACTATACCGGCAGCAGCGGCGCGCGCAGCACGATCCACAAATTCGATCTCGTCACCAAGGCCGACACGACGATCTTCAGCTCCGCCGGCAAGGGCTTCAACTTCGTCGGCGACCTGACGCTGGCGCCAGATGGCCACACGCTGGTCTTCAGCGCGACCGACGACCGCGTCTATACCTTCGACACGGCGACGAGCACGCTCAAGGCGCTGACCAATGTCGGCCCGCTGGCCAGCGGCATCGAGCCCTCGGGCGTCACCTTCGCGCCCGATGGCTTCCTCTATGTCAACATCCAGCCGCAATCCGCAGCGGCCTCCGCGGCTGGCGAGAGCTACATCCTGAAGATCAACCCGACCACGGGCGCGATCGTGCAGGACAGCCGAACCGTCAACGCGGCGCTGGGCGATGGGCACAGCTTCGATGCCCTCACCTACGACGCCTATACCGGCCACCTCTTCACCGCCAATCGCTGGGGGGGCGGCGTCTGGGAGATCGACCAGAACACCTGGACGGTGCTGAACAAGTACGACACCGGCGTGAACATGGACGGCGTCTCTTCCGACGGGAAGGGCAAGATCTTCGTCGAGAACGTGCTGAACAGCTTCCATGTCGTCGACCTGACCAAGGGCGGCGTTGTGACGCAGATCATCGCGGCACCGGGCATCGACGACACCGTGCCGAACCAGTTCACGCCGACCTTCGACACCCAGGCCAAGGTCTCCACCGTAGTTTGCGGCGGCTCGCTCTCGGGTCATGTCTTCCTCGACCAGAACGCCAATGGCGTGCAGGCGCTGCCGGGCGATGCCAACCAGGCCGGCATCACCATCCAGCTGCTCGACGGCGCGGGCAACCCGATCCCCGGTGTAACCGCGACGACGGATGGAAGCGGCTTCTACAAGTTCGACAACCTCAACCCCGGCCAGCAATACGCGGTGAAGGTGGTGCCGCCGGCGGGTAACGTCTTCTCGCCCAAGGGCATGGATGCCAACCCGGCGCTGGACAGCATCGTCGACCCGACCACGGGCAAGACCGCGCCGGTGACCATCCTCTCCGAGAAGGAGGTCACCGACCAGAACGCCGGCCTCTTCGTGCCGCTGAAGATCGGCGACACCGTCTTCGTCGACCAGAACGGCAATGGCGTGCAGGACGGCGGTGACACGCCAGCGGCAGGCGTCACCGTCAACCTGCTCGATGGCATCAATGCGGTGAAGGGCACGCTGACCACCGATGCCGGCGGCAACTACCTCTTCACTGGCCTGCCGCCCGGCAGCTACCACATCCAGGTGGTTAAGCCCTCGGGCTATGTCTTCACCGCCGCCGATGTGGGCAACAATGTCGGTGCCGCCGATACGGTAGACAGCGACACCAACACTGCCACGGGCATCACTCCGACCAAGGCCTATCTCTCCGGCGCGGTCGACCTGACCATCGACAGCGGGCTCTACCAGCCCGTGACCATCGGCAACTACGCCTTCACCGACAACAATGGTGATGGCATCCAGAATGGCGGCGACACCCCGTTGGCCGGCGTGCAGGTGCAGCTCGTTAACACCGTCACCGGCGCCGTGGTCGCGACCACGCAGACGGCCAATGACGGCAGCTACCTCTTCACAGTTCCGCCCGGCACCTACAAGGAGATCTGGTCGACCCCCACGGGCATGGTGCCCACGCAGACCGGCCAGGGCACGCCCGCCACCGACAGCAACGTGCTGCCCGATGGCAGCACCGCGCCGATCACCCTGAACTCGGGCCAGAGCGACCTGACCCAGGATGGCGGCTTCTACGGTCCCGTGAGGATCGGCGACACGGTCTTCGAGGACCAGAACGGCAATGGCATCCAGGATGCCGGCGACACGGCGCTGGCCGCCGTGACGGTGAAGCTGCTCGATGCCACCAATGCGGTAAAGGGCACGCTCGTCACCGACACCAGCGGCAACTACCTCTTCACTGGTCTGCCGCCCGGCAGCTCCAACGTGCAGGTGATCAAGCCGAATGGTTATGAATTCACCGCCGCCAACGTCAATGGCAGCACGCCGGCCGGTGACGCGCTGGACAGCGACACCGACCAGACGACGGGACTGACCCCGGTGAAGACCTATGGCTCCGGTGCGGTGGATCTCACCGTGGACAGCGGCCTCTACAAGCCCGTGACCATCGGCAACTACGCCTTCACCGACACCAACGGCAACGCCATCCAGGATGCCGGCGATACGCCGCTGGGTGGGGTGACGGTCAAGCTGGTGAACACCATCACCGGCGCCGTGGTCGACACCCAGGTGACGGCGCCCGACGGCTCCTACCTCTTCACTGTGCCGCCGGGCACCTACAAGGAGATCTGGACGGCGCCCGCCGGAAATGTCTTCACCATCACCGGCCAGGGCACGGCGGCGACAGACAGCAACCCAAACCCGGCTGACGGCACCACAACGCCGATTACGCTGAAATCGGGCCAGGGGGACACGACGCAGGACGGCGGCTTCTACGTCCCGGTGAAGATCGGCGACCATGTCTTCGAGGACCAGAACGGCAACGGCATCCAGGACGCCGCCGATACCAACCTGGCGGGCGTCGAGGTCGACCTGCTCAACGCAGCCGGGCAGGTGGTGGCGACGCAGAATACTGATGCCGGCGGCAACTACCTCTTCACCGGCCTGCGTCCGGGTGACTACAAGGTGCAGTTCGTGGCCCCCACGGGCTATGTGTTCACCGCCCAATCAGTGACCGGCAGCACGCCGGCCAGTGACAGCAACCCGAACGCCCAGGGGCAGTCTGCCCTGGTCACCTACCCCTCGGGTGCCGATGACCGCACGGTGGATGCCGGGCTCTACAAGCCGGTGACGATTGGTGACCGGGCCTGGGTGGACATCAACAAGGACGGGCTGCAGCAGGCGCTGGAACCGGGGCTGGCCGGCATCACCGTCAAGCTGGTTGATGACCGCACGGGCGCCGTGGTCGGCACCCAGGTGACGGGCTCCACTGGAGATTATCTTTTCACCGGCTACAAGCCCTCGGAATACCATGTGGAGTTCGTGGTGCCCGCCGGCGCCACGGTCACCACGCCCCAGATGGGACCCGACGCCGCGATCGACAGCAACCCCAATGCACTGGGTGTCACGCTGTCCTTCAGCCTGCTCTCCGGCCAGACCAACAAGACCATCGATGCGGGTTTCGTCGCCGGTGGCCGGGTCTCGGGAAATGTCTTCCTCGACCTGCCGCCGGGCTTCTGCGAGGACGACCTCTCGGCCGATGTCTTCCAGGGCGTGAGGGTCGAACTGGTCACCACGACCGGTCTGGTCGCCGCCATCACCACCACCGATGCCGACGGCAACTACAGCTTCGAACAGGTGGCACCAGGCACCTATATCGAGCGCTTCACGAAGCCCGACGGCATGGTGTTCATGCAGCCCAGGGTTGCGGGAACAAGCAACCCTCGGGACAGCGACGTGTACGCCGATGGCATGACGGATGTCATCACCATCACCGCCACCTCCGACATCAAGATGATCAATGCGGGGCTGGACTATCTGGGCGTTGGCGTCACCGGCCAGCAGCCGGTGCATCTGCCCGACGGCGGCGGGGCCTACAACTACGACCAGACCGGTGCGTATGTGATCGGCGGTCAGGGCTCCTACACCTTCAACGGCAACGCGGGCTCGGACTACTTTGTTGGCGGCACGGGGGACAATGTCTTCCACACCAATGGCTCTTCGGGCTCGATCATGGTCGGCGGCCAGGGCTCCAACATCTTCGAGGGCAGCCCGGGGCGCGACATCATCATCGGCGGCTGTGGCCCGAACACCGCGCAGGGTCTGGGCAATAATGGCCAGGGTCTTGGAGCCGCCGGTGGTGGCGCCTGGAACTTCGACCTCATCGTCGGTGGCGAATTGAATGATCTCTACACTGGCAGCATGGGTCGCAGCATCCTGATCGGCAATGAGGGCAATGACACGCTGGATGGCTTCGGCATCTTCGTGGCCGGCCCGAATGACGGCACGATCAGCTCCAGCAACGGCGTCTTCTCGAACCTGAAGATCGGTGATGTGGTCAAACCGCAGAACGGTCCGTCGATGATCAACTACCAGGTCGGCGATGGCGTTCAGTTCATCGAGAATTTCCAGCCTGGCCGCGACAGCATCGATGTCTGGGGTTACGGCGCACCGACCGCGACGGGCATGGTGAACGGCTACTACGCCCTCTATTTCGGGCCAAACTCCGCCATCCTGCTGAACAACTACCAGCCGCAGAACGGCCAGCCCCTGACCGGCATCAACTACCATGCCGATCAGGCCTCGATGCCCGGCGCCTTTGGTCATTTTGACCCGCTGCCGCCGGTGGTTCTCGCCCCCGGCCAGGACAGCTTCTTTGGCAGCCAAGGCGATGACATCGTCATCGGCACCGACATTCCCACCACCTACCGGGGCAATGGCGGCGACGACCTCATGATCGGTGGCGTCGGCAATGGTCTCTTCATCGGCGGTGCGGGCAACGACACCATGCTGGGCGGGAAGGGGAATGACATCTTCCGCATTGGCCTGGGTTCGGATGATGTGAACGGTGATGGCGGCAACAACGTGGTGCAACTGAACTACACGAAGGCGCAGACCAGCCTTGTCAGCCATTCGGATGGCAGCTTCACCCTCTATACCCTGGCCGGCGAGCAGATCCTCAAGAACATCCAGTGGATCAGCTACACCGACCAGAACTTCCACGTCCCCGGCGTGGCCGATGCGGCGGGCCAGGTGTTCTTCGGCACCGCCGGGAATGACCAGTTCAACATCACCAGCGCGAACGACGTCATCGTGGAACGCATCGATGGCGGCACCGACACGGCCTGGGTCTCGGCCAACGGTTGGACGCTCTCGCCCGAGGTGGAGAATGGCCGCCTCACTGGCAATGCCACGGAGCTGACCGGCAATGCGCTGGCTAACGTCCTTGTTGCGAATGCAACCAAAGCCTCGAACGTCCATGCCGGCGGTGGCAATGACGAGATCTGGGGTGGGACCGCCAATGGGTCCACCCTCGATGGCGGGGCAGGGGATGATGTCATTCGCTCGGGCTCGGGCATCGAGACGATGATCGGCGGCACCGGGAATGACCAGTTCGTGGTCAATAATGTCGGTGACACGGTGGTCGAGAATGCCGGCGAGGGCACCGATACCGCCTGGGTCGGCGTCAATGGCTGGACGGTCGGCGCCAATATCGAAATCGTCCGCCTCTTCGGTGGCGCGAGCTCGGTGGCCTTCGCCGGCAATGCCCAGGTGGTGTCCGATGCCGGGGGCTCCAGCATCGTCGCCCAGCTCGGCGACAACGTCTTCTGGGGCAATGGTGGCACCGATACCTTCGTGGGGGCTGCTGGCAACGACATCTTCCGCGCCGGTGGAGGGATCACCAAGATGTATGGTGGCGCGGGCAATGATCATTACGTGATCAAGAACCTGGGTGACCAGGCCTTCGAGAGCGCGAATGAAGGCTACGACACCGCCTGGGTCGCGGTCAGTGGTTGGACGGTGGGCAACAATATCGAGGTGGCCTATCTCTCGGGCGGCGCCACCACGCTCACCGGCAACAGCACGGGCGGCAATCTGGTGGCCAATTCCGGCCTCGCCTCTACCCTGACCGCGGGCGCTGGCCTCACCACCTTCTGGGGCTCGGACTTTGCCGACACCTTCAACATCGGCCCGGCCGGCGGCACCGCTTATGGTTATGGTGGTAAGGACAGCTTCCACTTCGGTGTCGCCCATTGGGGGACCGAGGAGATTGCCGATTTCAGCCACGCCCAGGGCGATGCGCTGGACTTCCGCGGCTCGGGCATCACGGCGATCGGACAGCTCTCCATCACCGCCTATGCTGACAAGACCCTGGTCCAGCACGGCGGGGACCAGGTCATCCTCTACGGCGTGATCGCCCCGCTGGTGTCGTCTGACTTCATCTTCAGCTGAGATGGATGACGCCGGCGCCCCAGCAGCGCCGGTACGAAATGCACCGGTGCAGGCACTGGTGCTGCGAAGGCCGGGATGGGGGTCCTTGGCCGGGGGCGGTGCCGCAAGGTGCCGCCCCCATTTGCGTCTCGGTCAGATCGCCGGGCGCGTCGCCCGGAAACCCGTGGCTCTTTCAAATGCATGCCCCGCCGCCAGCACGCCGGCATCATCGAAGGGCTTGCCGATGATCTGCATCGACACCGGCAGCCCGCCCTCGCCGAAGCCCGTGCAGACGCTCAGCGCCGGCCAGCCGGTGACGTTGAAGGGGATGGTGAAGCCCGGCTTGTCCAGGCTCGCCCATTTCGACACCGCGGTGATCAGCGGCGCCTCGCCCACCGCACTCGCGGTGATCAGCAGGTCGAGGTCGGCGGTCGCGGCTTCGGTGCGGGCGATGAGGTCGCGGCGGCGGCGCTGTGCCTGAAGGTAGTCCGCGGCGCTCACTAGCGCGCCAAGGGCGAGGCGGTGGCGCATGTACTCGCCGTATTTCTCGGGGGCGGTGCGCATCCAGGCCTCATGCACGGCAAAGGATTCGGCGTAGAGAATTGCCCAGCCCGTGGCGTTGTATTCGGCCAGTGATGGCAGCGTGACATCGCTCACCACCGCCCCCTCGGCGCGCAGAACGGCCAGCGCATTCTCGATGCCGGCCAGCGTCGCTGGGCTCGCCCTGTTATCGCTCTCGTGGAAGTGGCGGATCACGCCGATCCGCTTGCCGCGCGCGCCCTGCGTCAGGCCCGCATGGTAATCCGGCACCGGGCGGGATGCGCTGGCCGGGTCCGCCGGATCATGGCCGGCCATCGCCTGCAGCATCAGCGCCACATCCTCCACCGTCCAGGCCATGGGGCCGGCATGGTCCAGCGTCTGCGCCAAAGGCAGGATGCCGGTGCGCGGGCAGAGCCCGTAGGTCGGCTTGATTCCGGCCAGGCCGCACAGCGCCGAGGGGCCGCGGATCGATCCGCCGGTATCCGAGCCCGTGCCGCCCATGATGATGCCTGCCGCCACCGCGGCACCGGTGCCCGAGCTCGACCCCGATGTGAAGCGCGCGGTGTCCCAGGGGTTGCGGGCCGGCGGCCAGGGTAAGTCGAAGCTCGGCCCGCCAAAGGCAAATTCATGCGTGGCGAGCTTGCCCAGCGAGACCACGCCGGCCTCGGCCAGCATGCGCACCGTTGTGGCATCCTCGGTCGGCACATGGTCCTTCAACTGCGCCGAATGCGCCGTGGTGGGGATGCCGGCGGTGCAATAGATGTCCTTGTGCGCGATGGGGATGCCATCGAGCGGGCCGCGCAGGCTGCCCGACATGGCGCGCGCCTCGGCGGCCCGGGCCGCTTCCAGCGCGGGCTCGGGCGTGGTGCGGATGAAGGCGTGGATCCGGTCGTTCAGCGCCTCGGCCCGGGCCAGGCCGGTCTGTGCCAGTTCGACGGGCGAGATCTTGCGGGCCGCGATCAGCGCGGCCGCTTCGGCGATGGTCTGCATCAGCGCTCTCCGGCGGCGAAGGTCAGCGACGGTTCGGCTGCCGGCGGGATGGTGGGCTGGCGGATCATGTCCAGCGCGGGGGCGAGCTGGGCATAGGCCGCGCGGATGTCATCCTGCTCGGCCTTGGGCAGGATGATTCCGGCGGCGGCCAGGCGGGTGGCGATCTCGGTTTCGCTGAGGGGGGGCATCGTCTCTCCTGGATGCGGTGTGACAATCCGGAGGGTTGCCCAGCCCGGGGACGGGGTCCAGCCATGGCGGCGTGACCAATGGGGCGCTGGGCATGGCTTGTGCCCGCCCAGGCGCCAGGGTGATCACTCCACTGTCACTCCGGCGGGCGGTGCGGGTCGTCGCGCGGCAGGGTGTCGCGGATGTAGTCGCGCCCTTTCCAGTCCGGCGGTGGCGGCTGATGGCCCGGTGCGGGGTTGAAACGGCTGTGCTGGTCGAGCGTCATGCTCGGGATGTAGCGCGGGCAATTGGGGTAGACGTAATCGGCCTCGAACCGCACCACGGCGCGGGCGGCGTGGTGGCGGGCCAGGCTTGCCGCATCGCGCAGCAGCGCGGCGCTGCCGGTCATGCGGATGCGCAACGAGGTGCCGTCGAAGCGCATGAAGAGCAGCCCGACCCGCGGGTTGAGGCTGATGTTGCCCAGAGTGCGGTACATCGAATTGCCGTCATGTTCCGGCCATTCCAGCGTATTCGGGCCGACGACCTGCACGAACCCGGGTGCGCCGCCGCGGAAGCTGCAATCCATGGCCTCGCCATGGCCGGTGGCGATGAAGAAGAATGGCGTCTCGCGGATCAGCGCCACCTCGTCGACCCAGAAGTCGCGGTGGCGGCGCCGGGTTTCCAGCGCATCGGCGGTTCGCCTGCCGTCGAATTCATCCTGCAGGGTGCGCATGCCGTCATGGAACATGGATGTCATGGCAGCAAGGTTGCGCATGCCCGCTCCCGCGGTCTAGCCTTCGCATCAGGCGGGATACATCGCCCAGGGAGAGAAGCATGAAGGTGGGCGAAGCGATCGCGGAGATCATGCGCCGCGAGGGCATTGAGGTGCTCACCGGCTATCCCGTGAACCATCTGATCGAGAGCTGCGCCGCCATCGACATCCGACCGGTGATGGTGCGGCAGGAACGCATCGGCCTGCATATGGCGGATGCGATTTCGCGCGTGACCTCCGGCCGCCAGATCGGCGCCTTCTGCATGCAGCACGGGCCAGGGGCGGAAAACGCCTATGGCGGCGTGGCGCAATGCTTCGGGGAGAGCATTCCTGTCCTCGTCCTGCCGATGGGCTACGCCCGGCGGATTTCGCAGATCAAGCCCAATTTTTCCTCCACCGTGCAGATGGCGGGCATCACCAAGAGTGCCGAGACGGTGAGCCTGGCCGCCGAGGTGCCGAACATCATGCGCCGCGCCTTCTCCCGCCTGCGCAACGGCCGCGGCGGCCCGGTGCTGGTGGAAATACCCACGGACATGTTCGCGGAGGAATTTCCAGGCGAGCTGGTCTATGAACCCGTCCTCACCGCCCGCTATGCCCCAGCGCCCGATGATGTGAAGCGCGCGGCGGTCGCGCTCCGCGCCGCCAAGCGGCCGGTCATCTATGCCGGCACCGGCGTGCATTGGGCGAAGGCGTGGCCGCAGTTGAAGGCGCTGGCGGAATTGCTGGCGGCACCCGTCACCACCTCGCTCGGTGGCAAGTCTTCCTTCCCTGAGGATCATCCGCTGGCGCTGGGCTCCGGCGGCCTCGCCATCGCCGCGCCGGTGCGGCATTTTCTGGACCATGCCGACGTGATCTTCGGCATCGGCTGCTCCTTCACCGAGACGAATTTCGGCGTGGCCATGCCGAAGGGCAAGACGATCATCCACGCCACGCTGGACCCCGACCATCTTAACAAGGATGTGAAGGTGGAGATGGGGCTGGTGGGCGATGCGGCGCTCACGCTGGACGCGTTGTTGGCCGAGCTGGCCGGCCTTGCCCCGCGTGACCACGCGGCTGTGGCCGACGAAATCCGCGCCATCCGCGCGCCCTGGCTTGTGAAATGGGCGCCCAAGCGCGACAGCAACGACGCGCCGCTCAACCCCTATCGCGTGCTGCGCGACCTGTGGAACACGGTGGATGTCGACAACACCATCATCACCCATGACGCGGGTTCGCCGCGTGACCAGCTCTCACCCTTCTGGATTTCGCGCACGCCGCTGAGCTACCTCGGCTGGGGCAAGACCACGCAACTCGGCTACGGGCTGGGCCTGGCCATGGGAGCCAAGCTCGCGGCGCCGGACAAGCTTTGCATCAATGTCTGGGGCGATGCCGCCATCGGCTTCACGGGGATGGATTTCGAGACGGCGGTGCGCGAGCGCATCCCCATCCTGTCCATCCTGCTGAACAATTTTTCCATGGCCATCGAGCTGAAGGTCATGGCGCTGAGCACCGAGAAATACCGCACCACCGACATCTCCGGCGACTATGCGGCTATGGCGCGGGCTTTCGGCGGCTATGGCGAACGGATTGAAAAGCCCGAAGATATCGTGCCCGCCATCCGGCGCGGCATAGCCGCAACGAAGGCGGGCCAGCCGGCGCTGCTGGAATTCATCACCTCCAAGGAAACCCAGGTGTCGAGACTTTGATGGTGCCGCGCACCCCCTCTCACCGCCACTGCAGCATCAGCGCTTTTGCCGGGCTGCGTCACGCCGCCTGGCACAGCCTCCGCCCGCGATCGGACCGATAGAATGGCCACCGTCCAAATCCGTGATGTCCGCAAATCCTACGGCTCCAACGCCGTGTTGCATGGCGTCTCCGTCGATATCGAGGATGGCGAATTCGTCGTCCTCGTCGGCCCATCGGGCTGCGGCAAATCGACCCTGCTTCGCATGTTGGCGGGGCTGGAAAACATCACCGGCGGCGAAATTTCGATCGGCGAGCGGGTGGTCAACAACGTGCCGCCGAAGGACCGGGACATCGCCATGGTGTTCCAGAACTACGCGCTCTATCCGCACATGACCGTCTTCGACAACATGGCCTTCTCCATGAAGCTGGCGAAGGCGTCGCGCGCGGTGATGGAGGCCGAGGTCGGCCGTGCCGCGAAAATCCTCGGCCTGGAGAATTTCCTCGACCGCTACCCCCGTCAGCTCTCGGGCGGCCAGCGCCAGCGCGTGGCCATGGGCCGCGCCATCGTGCGCAACCCGCAGGTGTTTCTGTTCGACGAGCCCCTGTCCAACCTTGATGCCAAGCTGCGGGTGCAGATGCGCTCGGAGATCAAGGAACTGCACCAGCGACTGAAGGTCACCACGGTCTACGTCACCCATGACCAGATCGAGGCCATGACCATGGCCGACAAGATCGTGGTGATGGAACTGGGTTATATCCGCCAGGCCGGTCCGCCGCTGGAACTCTATGACCGCCCGGCCAACCTCTTCGTCGCCGGCTTCATCGGCAGCCCGGCGATGAATTTGCTGGACGGCCGCATCGAGCACGGCGCCTTCCACACGCCCGATGGTGTGAGCTGGCCGCTGCCCGCCCAAAACGCGCCCGATGGCCCCGCGGTCTATGGCATCCGCCCCGAACATTTTCGGCTCGCCGGCGATGGCATGCAGGCGCGCGTGGTGATCGTGGAGCCGATGGGAAGCGAAACCCAGGTGATGCTGCGGATCGGCGAAACCGCCGTCAACGGCGTCTTTCGCGAACGAATCACCGCAAAGCCAGGGGATATCCTTCCTGTGGCGCCGCAGGCCGCGATGGCGCATCTTTTCAACAAGACAACCGGAGAGCGGCTCTAGCCGCCGGCATTGGAGAGAAACATGACCTTCAACATCACCCGACGCCTGATCGGCGGCCTTGGTGCCGGCCTCATCACCACCGAGGCGATGGCGCAGACCGCCAGCACGATCCGGGCTGCCGACACGCCCGCCCCGCGCCTGCCGCTGGAGGCCGGCGCCACGCTGCGCGTGCTGCGCCCGGTGCGCTTCGTGCAGCCCGATGAGGAGGTGTTCCGCGCCAATGCCGCCCGCTTCACCGCCGCCACCGGTGTTGCCGTGCGCGTCGATTTCGTCGCCTGGGAGGACATCACCCAGCAGACTGGTGTGACCGCCAATACCGGCGCCGGCCCCGACGTGATCATCGGCTTCAACGAGGCGCCGCATGTCTTCCAGGACAAACTGGTGGAACTGACCGATGTGGCCGAATACCTCGGCGCCAAATATGGCGGCTGGAAGCGGCTGGCCCAGAAATACGGCAAGCGGCACAATTCCAACAACTGGATCGGCCTGCCCTTTGGCGCCTCCGGCGGCCCCTTCGTCTGGCGCAAATCCGCGGTGAACGAGGCCGGCTTCGAGAAGCCGCCGGAAGATCACGCCGGCGTGCTGCGGCTTTGCCAGGCGCTTCGGCGCAACAACAAGCCTGCCGGCTTCGCGCTCGGCAATGCGGTGGGCGACGGCAATGGCTTTGCGAATTGGCTGATCTGGTCGCATGGCGGCTATCTGGTGAATGAGGATGGCAGCCCGGGCATCAACTCGCGCGAGACCATCAATGCGCTGAACTACCTCAAGGAGCTCTACGCCACCTTCATCCCCGGCACGCTGGCCTGGGGCGATATCAGCAACAACCGCGCCTATGCCTCGAACGAGCTGTTCCTCACCTCGAACGGCGTCTCGCTGTATTTCGCGCTCAAGAATGACCCGGCGACGGCGGCCATCGCCGCCGATACCGAGCATACCGACCGCCCGAAGGGCCTGGCCAGCACGCCGCCCGATGCCGGTCTCACGCTCAACGCCATGGTCTTCCGCCACACCCGCTTCCCCAATGCGGCCAAGGCCTTCCTCGCGCATATGCTGGAGGCGCCGCAGTACGACCCCTGGCTGCAGGCCAATATCGGCTATTGGGCGCATCCGCTGAACGCCTTCGACGCCTCGGCCACCTGGACTGGCGACCCCAAGGTCGCGATCTTCAAGAACACCATGGATACGGCCTTCTGGAACGGCTATCGCGGCCCGATCAGCGAGGGCTCGGCCGCCGCCAACGCCGATTACGTGATGGTGCAGATGTGCGCCTCGGTCGCGTCCGGCCAGGCCACGCCGGAAGCTGCGGCGCGCGAGGCGGAACGCCGGGCCGCGCGTTTCTTCAGGCGGCGGTGAAGGTGATTGTCATGAACAATCCCACTCATTGCATCATTGCGGGCCGGGCAACGCCATGCCCGCAAGCGGCCATTGGCGATCGGACCTAGGCCATGTCCGCCACCACCACATCCGAACTGCACTGGTCGAAGACCCGCCGCGACGCGACCTGGTTGGCCAGGTTCTTCGACAACAAGGCCGTGCTTGTGGTGGCCTGCCTGCTGCCGGCGCTCGGCCTGCTCGGCGTCTTCCTCACCTATCCGCTGGGCCTGGGCATCTATCTGGCGTTCACCGATGCAACGATCGGCCGGCGTGGCATCTGGGTCGGGCTGGAGAATTTCGAGTATCTCTTCACCGACCCGATCTTCTGGAATGCGGTGTTCTTCTCGGTCTTCTACACCGGCATCGCGACCATCGGGAAATTTGGCCTGGGGCTGTGGCTGGCGCTGCTGCTGAACCAGCACATGCCGTTCAAGTCGCTGATCCGGGCCATTATTCTCCTGCCATGGATCGTGCCGACGGTGCTGAGCGCCATCGCCTTCTGGTGGATCTACGACCCGCAGTTTTCCATCATCTCCTACGTCTTTGTCGATGTGCTGGGCTGGCGGGAGACCAACATCAATTTTCTGGGGAGCGAATGGCCGGCGCGGTTTTCGCTGATCGTCGCCAATGTCTGGCGCGGCATTCCCTTCGTTGCGATCTCGCTGCTCGCGGGCCTGCAGACCATCTCACCTTCGCTTTATGAGGCGGCACTGCTGGATGGTGCGTCGGCATGGCAACGCTTCCGCTACATCACCTTCCCGATGCTGCTGCCCATCCTCGCCATCGTCATGACCTTCTCGATCATCTTCACCTTCACCGATTTCCAGCTGGTCTACGCCATCACCCGAGGGGGCCCCGTGAACTCCACCCATCTGCTGGCGACACTCGCCTTCCAGCGCGGCATTCCCGGCGGGCAACTGGGCGAGGGCGCGGCGATTGCAGTGTCCATGATCCCGTTCCTGGTCTTTGCCACGTTGTTTTCCTACTACGCCCTGGCGCGGCGGAAATGGCAGCAGGGCGAGGGGAACGACTGAGATGGCCAGCAACGCCTCCACCGCCGCCCCTGAAGCCATGCAATGGGACAGCCGTGCCCGCCGCATGGTGATGCTCTGGATCCCGCTCGCCTGCTTCCTGCTGATCCTGCTCTTCCCCTTCTACTGGATGACCATCACCGCCTTCAAACCGGATGCGGAGCTCTATGACTTCGCGACGCACAACCCGTTCTGGATCACCTCACCCACGCTCCAGCACATCAGAAAACTGCTGTTCGAGACGTCCTATCCGCGCTGGCTCTGGACTACGATGGGCGTGGCTGTGGGGGCGACCGTGCTCTCGCTCTTTGCCTCGACTCTGGCTGCCTATGCCATCCAGCGGCTGCGTTTTCGGGGCAGCCAATATGTCGGCTTGGCGATCTACCTAGCCTATCTCGTGCCGCCCTCGATCCTGTTCATCCCGCTCGCCACCATGGTCGTGCAGCTTGGCCTGTTCGACAGCCCGATGGCGCTGATCCTGGTCTATCCCACCTTCCTGGTGCCGTTCTGCACCTGGCTGTTGATCGGCTACTTCAAGAGCATTCCCTATGAGCTCGAGGAATGCGCGCTGATCGATGGAGCGACGCGGCTGCAGATCCTGCGCCAGATCACCCTGCCACTGGCGGTGCCTGGGCTGATCTCGGCCGGTATTTTCTCTTTCACGCTGAGTTGGAACGAGTTCATCTACGCGCTGGCCTTCATTCAATCGAGCGAGAACAAGACCGTGCCGGTTGCCATTCTGACCGAACTGGTGACGGGCGATGTGTACCAGTGGGGCGCTCTGATGGCGGGCTCGCTGCTGGGCTCGCTGCCAGTGGCGATCTTCTACTCGTTCTTCGTGGATTACTACGTCAGCAGCCTGACCGGGGCGGTCAAGGAATAGGTTTGAACACGGGTCCGGTACCCTTGTGACCGTTCTCTATCGATCTGCTCGCTCATGGCAAGGCGGCGCAGGTGGCCGCATTTGGGACCGGGCGGCGGGATGAGTTGCGCGAGGCATTGCGGGCAGAGGCCGAAGCCTGTGATCGCCACACCAAACAATACGGATTGTTCAGCGAAGCGGTGATGGCGTGGCGCGAAGAGAAGGGCGCCTGAGCATTTCGCGCTCCACCGCGATCGCATCTCGGGTTTTCGTGATTACCCCTTTGCCTGCGTCCTGCAGGCACCCATCATCGGTGGGCGCGAGCGCATCGTCGGCCCGGTTTCGACGACGGATGAACGCGGATCGACATCACCGCGGCTGATGGTTCAGGGCCAGGAACACGAGCTGATGCTTCGCTTCATGCTGGCCATGCCGATACTCGCGCTGGGCGAGGCGGTGGGTGTGGTCGAACCCATCCGCCCCGCCATGGGCAACGCCATCGACCTGCTGCTTTGAGGTCTGACCCCTCAGAGCTTGCGCGCCGTCGCTGCCAGATAGCCCCTGTTGCGCGTCGGCGTGATCAGCACCTCGTTGATGCAGACATGCGCGGGTTGCCCCGCGATATAGCGCGCCAGATTCGCACAATCCTCCGGCTGCACCATTTCCGCCCGCTGCGCCGCTGAAAGTTTGTTCGGCCGCTTGTCCAGGATGGGCGTGTTCACCTCGCCCGGGCACATCACGGTCGAGCGGATGCCATTGCCACATTCCTCCATGTTCAGGCTGTGGCTCATGGCCACCACCCCGTGCTTCACCGCCGTATAGCCCGGTCCGCTGAGCGGGCTGACGAAGCGTCCCGCCATCGACGCCGTGTGCAGCAGTAAGCCCCCGCCCTGTGCCCGCATCATGGGCAGCACGGCCATGGAGCAGTAGAAGGCGCTGGCCAGATTGCCGTCGATCACCTGCTGCACGCCCTCGGGCGTGAGATCCGTCCAGGCACGGGCGGTAATGTTCAGCCCGGCATTGTTCACCAGCAGGTCCACGCGGCCCAGTTTGGTCTGGATGAAATCCGCCACCTTCTTGACGGCGGCGGGCTTGCCCAGATCGGCCGGCTTCACATGCGCCGTGCCGCCGGCGGCCTTGATGCGTGCCGCCACCGCGTCCAGGGGTTCCTTCCGGCGACCGCTCAGAACGACGGTGTAGCCGTCCCGCGCCAGCCCCTCCGCGCAGGCCTCGCCAATGCCGCTGCCGGCCCCCGTCACCCATGCCACTTTCATGACCGCATCCTCCATATCGGGCGGTCTGGAATGGCCGCGCCTTGCCGGGCAAGTCTCCAGCCAAGTTTTTCGCACGGCAAGGTGTAACCGGCGCCGATCTCACCACGAAGACGGATTTCGAGGGCATGGACGCCCATCGGAAGGATTGGGCCATGCCAGAGAAACGCCTTGCCATCGCCCTGCTCGCGCTGCGGGTCACGCTGGGCCTGTTCATGCTCCAATGGGGCGTGGAGAAATTTGTGGTGCCGGGCACCACGCTGGCGATTTTTCGCAGCTTTTACGGGCTGAACCTCGGTGGCTTCGTCCCGCCGGTGCTCGGTGCGCTGCAGGTCATCCTGGCACTGGCCTTTTTGACGGGCTATTGGCCGCGCGCCACCTATGGGGCATGTCTCGCCCTGCACCTGGTGACGACGCTGGTCACTATTCCGCGCCTGTTGTCGCCATGGAATCCGGTCAGCAACCACCTCTTCATCGCCGGGGTGCCGGTGCTGGCGGCTTTCTTCGCGCTGTACCTGCTGCGTGACTGGGACCGCTATCGCATCCCTGCGCGATGAGCACCTTCGCGCCCACGCCGTCGGGTTGGCAGCGCGCTACCAGCGCGCCAGTGCGGAACCCCAGGTGAGACCGCCGCCGATCGCCTCCATCAGCACGACATCGCCGCGCTGGAATTTCCCTGCGGCCTCCGCCTCGGCCATTGCCAGCGGAATTGAGGCGGCGGAGGTATTGGCGTGGCGGTCAACCGTCACCACCACCCGGTCCGGCGGCAGGCCCAGCTTCTTGCCCATGGCGTCGATGATGCGGATGTTCGCCTGGTGGGGCACCAGCCAGGCGATATCCGCACGCGCCATGCCATTGGCCACCAGCGCCTCATCGACCACAGCGGCAAGCTTGGTGACGGCGTGCTTGAACACTTCGCGCCCCGCCATGCGCAGCAGGCCGGTGCCGCCGGTGCTGCCCGGGCCACCCTCGACATGCAGGATATCAGCCTGGCGACCATCGGCATGGAGGTGGGTGGACAATATGCCGTTCCTGACGGCTCCGGGATGGGTCTCGCCTTCCTCCGCCCGCAGAACCACGGCCCCGGCGCCATCGCCGAAGAGCACGCAGGTCGAACGGTCGGTCCAGTCCAGGATCCGCGAATAGGCCTCGGCCCCGATCACCAGGGCGCAGCGCGCGGCACCGCTGCGGATCATGCTATCGGCCACGCTGATGGCGTAGACGAACCCGGTGCAGGCGGCGAGGATGTCGAAGGCGAAGCCGCGCGTCACGCCGAGCTGCGCCTGGATGCGCACGGCGGTTGCGGGGAAGCTGCTGTCCGGCGTGGCGGTGGCAACGATCACCGCATCGACATCACCCGGGCCGACCCCGGCGCGTTCCATGGCCACCCGCGCGGCGGCGGCACCCATGCTGCTGGTGGTCTCGCCCGGGGCCGCGATGTGGCGCTGGCGGATGCCGCTGCGCTCCACGATCCATGCATCGGAGGTGTCGAGCGCGAAGCGCCGCGCCAATTCGTCATTGGACACGAGATCGGCCGGCAGATAGCCGCCGGACGCCAGGATTCGGCTGCGGATCATGGGACGGTGCCAGCCAGCTCCGACGTGTGCAGGCGGGCCACGCCCTCGCGGATCTGCTGGGTGAAGCCATGCGTCACCATGTCCATCGCCACGTCGACGGCATGGGCGAAGCCCATCGCATCGGTGCCGCCATGCGATTTCACCACCACGCCGTTGAGCCCGAGTAGGATTGCGCCGTTGTACCGCCGCGGATCCATCCATTCGCGCAGCCGGTCAAGCGCCGGGCGCGCCAGAAGATAGCCCAGCCGCGCCGGAATGGTGCTGGTGAAGACCTGTTTGAGCAATTCGCGCATCAGCTTCAAGGCACCCTCACCGGTCTTCAGCGCGACATTGCCCGTAAAACCATCGGTCACCACCACATCGACTGTGCCGGCGGCGATATCATGGCCCTCGACGAAACCGAAGAAATTGATCCCGGTATCGGCGCGCAGGATCTCGGCCGCCTGGCGCACCCGGTCATCGCCCTTCAGCTCTTCCGAACCGACATTGAGCAGGCCGATGGACGGGCTGGGGAGGCCGAGCACGGCGCGGGCAAAGGCATCGCCCATGATGGCGAATTCCACGAGGTTGCGGCTGTCACAGGCCACATTGGCGCCGAGGTCGAGCATCACCACGTCGCCGCGCGCCGAGGGCGCTATGGCAGCGAGCGCCGGCCGGTCGATCTCGGGCAGGGTCTTCACCAGGATCTTGGCCAATGCCATCAATGCGCCGGTATTGCCGGCCGAGACCAAGCCCGCGACCTCGCCCGCCGCGACGGCATCAATGGCGAGCCGCATCGAGGCGCCGCGCATGCGCAAGGCAAGGGTCGGCTTCATGTCGCCCGGGATGGCGGTCTCCGCATGGCGAATGACGCAGGCGCGCTTTGCCCGGGGATACGCTTCCAGCAGTGGCGCAAGCCTTGTCTCATCGCCCACCAGCAGGAACTTGGCTGCGGGATGGCGTTCGGCCGCGAGGTCGATGCCGGCCAGCACGGCCTCAGGCGCATTGTCGCCACCCATCGCGTCGATCGCGAGCGAGGCAATCTGCGTCTTGGCACTCGCCCGGTTGGTGGGCGGCCCGTTATCGGACAATCCGCTCTCTCCCCCCCACGCCCGGCATCCGGGACGCGCGTGTCAGACCACGTGCGTCAGGCCGCGACGTGCTCCTGCTCAGGCCCGGATGACGCCCTTGAGCGCATCGCCGGCCGGAGCAACTTCGCGGCCATCATAGTGGCCGCAATGCGAGCAGACGTGATGCGGGCGCGCAAGCTCGCCGCAATTGGAGCACTCGACATAGGCTTCCTTGCCCAGCGCATGGTGGCTGCGGCGCATGCCACGACGCGAGGGCGAGGTCTTCTTCTTCGGAACGGCCATGGTGCCGGGCCTTTCAATAGGTCAGCGAACTGAATTGGAATGAGCGGGCGGCGATAGCAGAGGGGGGGCGGGGTGTCCAGCGCGGCCTTGCAACGAAGTGCTGGCCGGCTATTGCCGCCGCCGCGTTGCCAGGGCGGCGAAGGGGCCACGCGGGCCGTCATCGGCCCCGTGATCGGGCAATTCCGCGCCCTCCAGCCGGGGATAAGGGTCCAACGCCAGGGCGAGCAGCTGGGCCATCACCTCGCCCAACTCAGCCATGCCATTCTCGCATTCCACCTCATCCTCGGCATCGGGGTCCTCCGAGGGGATGTCGCCCTCGGGCAGGATGCGCAACCGGAAGGCCTCATTCACTCGCTGTGGCACCGGCTCCAGGCTCACGACGCAGGCCTGCTCCAGGCTCGCCTCGATATGGCCGTCGACGCGGATGCCGCCCGCGCTTTCCGGCCTGAGCCGCATCTCGGCCGTAAAGCTGTGCAAGGCCAGCAGGCCGAGCCGTTCGGCCAGGGCCGCGCATTCGCCAGGCGTGGCCTCCAGCCGCAGCCGCTGCCCCGTCGTTGCCAGGTTCGACACCCGCACGGGGCGGGGAAACTCCAGCGGCGTCATGGCGCGGGGAAGGCCAGGCGGCCGGCATTCAGCGCCTCCATCGGTTGCGCCGCGAGCGCAGCCTCGATGACCATGGCGCGCGCGGCCAGGCGGGGGGCGGCCGTCGTATCTTCCGGTGGGCTGCCGGCCCAAAGGTTGCGCAGCAGCGCATCGGCCAGGCCTTGGGCATCGCCGGCATCCAGCGCTGCCTCATAGGCCTGGGCACGCCCATGGAAGGCTTCCCACATGCGCTTGACGCGCTTGCTGATGCTCATGTCGCCGACCCCCATCTCGCGCAGGCTCTTGTCCATGTCGTTGAACATTGCGTCGAAGACAGCCTGGGCCAGGTCCTTGCCTGCCGGCGCCGCGTCATGCCGCAACCGGCGAATCAGCAGGGCGACATGTAGGCCCACCAGGTCGAAACGCCCCTGCAGCGTGTCCGGCACCGCATAGTCGAGATAATAGACCGGCTCGCGCGCGGCGGCGACGGCAGCGCCATAGAGCTCATAGCCCTCCCGTTCGAAGGGTTTGCGGCGGAACAGGCGGGCCAGCACCATGGGATCAGTCTTGCCTCTGGATGGGGTAGGGATGGCGCGCAGTTGACCGCAACCGGGCAAGGTGGCACCTCGCCTCACATGGAACCGACGCCCCCGAAGGTCAATGCGATGCTTCCCCCGGCGCGAGCCCTGGCGGTCCTGGTCTGCCTGGGCCTGACGGCCTGCCAGTACATGCCGCCGCTGCCGGAACGGCCACGGGATGTGTTTGACTCGCCGGTCATCGCCCGCGGCCACCGCGTGGCGCCCGAGCAGCTGGAGCAGATCACCCCGGGTGTGACCGCACGTGCCGATGTACAGGCGCTGCTGGGCAGCCCCAGCCACACCAGCACCTTTTCCGACGACACGTGGTTCTACATCAGCAGCTCCACCCGGCAGCGGCCGGGCCGGGCACTCGCGGTCAGCAACCAGCGCATCGTCGTCATCGCCTTCAACCCCAATGGTACGGTGAGCGAGGTCAAGGAACTGGGCGATTCCGACACCCGCACCATCAGCTTCGTCAGCCGCGAAACGCCGGTGCCCGGCAATGATCGGACCCTGCTGCAAGGTCTGTTTGGCAATATTGGCCGCTTCAATCCAACGGGGACGACCGGCGGCCAGCCCGCGGCGCCCGGCGTCTCCAACTCTTCCAGCCGCTGAATTGCGGGGCTGCGCATGAGCGACATCGCAGGACACCTCACCGCACTGCGATCGCTGCTGGAGACCGACCATCGCCGGATGGCCGCACTGCTCGATCAACTCGCCACCTCGCTGCCTGCCGCCCAGGCCGAGATCGCGGCACTGCGGGCCGAGAACGCGACGCTGCGCCAGCGGATCGAGGCGCTGAACCAGCACGCCCATTATGAGGAATGGTTCAACACCACCTTCAACACCAGCCTGCGCACGCCCAACACCTGGCCCTTCAGCACCTTCGCCCCCGGTACGCCGTGGTGCGACAAAGTGGTCTACGGCATGCAGGATGGCGAGTTCCTCTTCGCCGAGCACCTCATTACCCAACTCGATGAGCAGGGTGTCGCGGGCGATATCGTCGAATTCGGCGCCTATGGCGGCACCTGGCTGGAGATCCTGGCCCAGATCATCGAGAAGCGCGGCAATGGTCGCAAACTCTGGGGCTTCGACAGCTTCGAGGGGCTGCCTGCACCCGACCCGGAGCGCGACGGCGCGATCTGGACCGAAGGCCAATATGCCATGGGGCTGGACGAGGTCTCGGCCCGGCTGCGGGTCGCGGAGCGGCCCTTCCTGCGCCTGGTCAAGGGCTGGTTCTGCGACAGCCTGAAGGCGGAGCCGGCCACCGGCATCAGCCGCATCGCCTATGCCCGCGTCGATGGCGACCTCTACGCCTCCGCCGTCGATTGCCTGGCCTTCCTGACCGACCGCCTCGCCGATGGCGCCATCCTGGTGTTCGACGACTGGCAGTTCACCGTCAATCATGGCGAGGTGCTGGCCTTCCGCGAATGGACCGCCGCCCATCCGATCTTCGAGTTCGAGTTTCTCGGCATGAACATGTGGGCGCATCTCTATCTGCGGGTGCGGCGCCGCGCCGGCGTGTAGTATCGCTGCCATGACACCCCTGATCTTCGACCGCGAGTTGCTGCGGCGCCGGCGCGACCGCGCCGCCGCGCGCGTCGGCGACGTGGCCCCGGTGCTCGCGGCCGCGGCCGAAATGCTGCTCGACCGGCTGGATGACACGACGCGGCGCTTCAGTGCAGCGCTGGAGATCGGCGGCCGTGGCGTGGTGGCGCCGATGCTGCGCGCGCGCGGCATCGGCGATGTGGTGAGCCTCGACCTCTCGCCCGCCATGGCGGCTGGCAATGGCGGCCTGGCGGTGGCGGGTGATGAGGAATGCCTGCCCTTCGCGCCCGGGGCCTTTGACCTCGTCGTCGCCTCGCTCTCGCTGCACATGGTCAATGACCTGCCGGGTGCGCTGATCCAGATCCGCCGCAGCCTGCGCCCGGATGGGCTGTTCCTGGCCAGCCTGCCGGGGCTGGGCAGCCTGCAGGGGCTGCGCGATGCGCTGGTGGAGGCCGAGGCCGGGCTGACCGGCGGGGCGGCGCCGCGGGTCTTGCCCTTTCCTGAGCTGCGCGACATGGCGGCCCTGCTGCAGCGCGCCGGTTTCGCGTTGCCGGTGGCGGATCAGCAGGCGCTGGACCTTGCCTATCGCTCAGCCACCGGGCTGGTCGCCGATCTGCGCGCGGCCGGCGAGCAGAACACGGTGCTGGCCCGCGACCCCCGGACTCCGCCGCGCCACCTCTTCGCCCAGGCCTTCGCGGCGCTGGAGGCAAGCCTGCCCATCGCCACGCCTCTGCCGCTGCTCATGCTCACCGGCTGGGCGCCGCATGACAGCCAGAGCCGCCCGGCGCGGCCCGGCAGTGCCAATGCCCGGCTGGCGGATGCGCTGGGCACCGAGGAGCGCAGCGCCGGCGAGGCCGCACCTTACCCCTCCAGCAAGCGGTAGCCCACGCCGGCTTCGGTGCGCAGCAGGGCTGCCGCCGGCCCGAGCTTCGCGCGCAGTTGGGCGACATAGACCCGCAGATACTGGCTGTCCTCGACATGCGCCGGGCCCCAGATCTCGCCCAGCAGCCGCCGCTGCAGCACGACCCGGCCGAGATGGCGAGCCAGCATGGCCAGCAGCGCCCATTCGCGGGGGGTGAGCGCCAGCTCCTCGCCGGCGACGCGGGCAAGGCGGCGTTCAAGATCCACCTCGAGCGCGCCGGCGCGGATCAGCGGCTCGGGCGCCTCCGTCAGCAGCGCGCGGCGGGTGGCGGCGCGCAGCCTGGCCAGCAGCTCCGCCAGGCCGAAGGGTTTCTCGATGTAGTCATCGGCGCCGGCATCGAGGGCGGCGACCTTTTCGGCCTCCCGGTCGCGGGCGCTGACCACGATCACCGGCACGGCGCTGAAGCCGCGCAGCCGGGCGAGCAATTCCTTGCCATCCATATCGGGCAGGCCGAGGTCGAGCAGGATGGCCGCTGGTGCCCGGCTGGCGGCGAGCCGCAACCCCTCGCGCCCAGTGTCGGCGCGCAGCGGCGCATAGCCCGAAGCCTCCAGCGCGGGGCCGAGAAAGCGGTGGATCTGTGGCTCGTCATCGATGACGAGGATGGTCAGCGGTGCGGGGGTCATTGGGGGAAGCGTAGCGTGATGCGGGTACCGCCGGCGGCGTGCAGCGGGCTTTCGGCCGCGATGCTGCCCCCCATGGCGCCGACCAGGCCACGGCAGATGGCAAGCCCGAGGCCGGAGCCCTCGGCCAGCCGCTCCGCCCGCTCGGCGCGGAAGAAGGCGTCGAAGACATGCGGCAGGTCGGCGGGCGGGATGCCGGGGCCGTCATCCTCCACCGCCAGGACCAGCGCCTCGGGCGCGCGCCGGGCGGTGATGCGCACCGCGGCGCCGGGGGCGGTGTATTTCAACGCATTTTCCAACAGGTTTTCGAGCACGCGGTCGAGCAATGCGGGGTCCAGCCCATCGGCCGGCAGGCTGCCGGGCAGGTCGCGCCAGATCATCCGATCGGGGTGGCGCTGCTCGGCCAGGGCGGCGGCCTGCAGCAGCGCTTCGGCCAGATCCACCCGCTCGGTGCGAGGGCGAATTTGGCCGGCCTCCATGCGCGCGAGGTCGAGGATGGCGGACATCCAGCGCGCCAGCCGGCTCGCCTCCTCCTCGATGCTGACCAGCAGATCGGCCCGCACGGCGGGGGAGAGCGCCTCGCCGGCGCTGCGCAGCGTCTCGGCCGCGCCGCGGATGGCGGTGAGCGGCGTGCGCATGTCATGGCCGAGGCTGCTGAGCAGGATGGCGCGCAGCCCCTCGGCCTCTGCCATGGCGCGAGCGGCGGCGGTGGCGTCGGAGAGCTGGACTCGGGTGATGGCGATGCCGGCCTGGTCGACCAGCGCCTCCAGCGCCGCGGAGGTGGCGGCATCCGGCAGACGGCCCGGCTGGAAGCCCAGCGCCGCCATGGGGGGCGCATCGCCATGGCGAAGTGGCAGGAAGCGCCATGGGTCCTCGGGCAGCAGCGTGCTTCCCATGCCGGCGGGGGCGGCGTGGCGCAGCGCCAGCCGGGCGGCGGCGAGGCCCGGCGCGTCGCTGCTCGCCTCGCCGGCCATGACCAGCCGCGCTTCGCCCGCCGTCAGCGCCGCCGCCGCTGCCTCCACCACCCGGCGCAGCGCCGCCATGTCGGGCTGGGCATTCAGCTCGCGCCCCAGGGCCGTGAGGTCACGCTGCACCGCCAGCCGCTGCTCGGCGCGCCGGACATTGCGCCCCAGCAGCCCTGTGCTGCCGCCCAGCAGTACGGCCACCACGCCGAAGACGACCACCCCCAGCACATCCTGAGCCGCCTCGATGGAGAAGGTGTAGCGTGGCGGCAGGAACAGAAAATTCCAGGCCAGGAAGGCCAGCAGCGCGCAGAGCGCCGAGGGCCAGGCGCCGGCCAGCCCCGCGGTGGCCACCACCGCCGTCAGATAGACCATGCCGAAGGCGGCGTCAGGCACCAGCCCGTCCAGCCCGTGGCAGACCAGCGAGGCCACCAGCACCAGCGCCGGACCCATGCCGATGCGCAGCCAATGCGAGGGTTCAGAAGCGGAAGGCAAGGCTGCCCAGCGCCCTGGCGGCGCAGATATCCTGGCCGCGCCCGCCGATGGGCACGCAATGGCCGCGCTCGACCGAGGTCTGCACGTAGCTCAGCGTTGCCGTCAGCGTGCCCACCCCGTCGATGGTGAAGTCGCGGGCGAGGTTGACGCCCCACCAGATATAGTCGGCGGTGCCGAAATTCGGCGCCCGGGCGATCCATTGCTGCGCCAGCCGGCCGCCCAGCGTCAGGCCCCAGACGCCAGTCTGCCAATCCGCGCCGGCCTCCAGGTAGATCCCGGTGCCGGAACTGGCGAAGAAATTGGGCGAGCCCGCAAGCGTGGCCAGCAGCGTCACCGGGCCGAAGGCACGGTTGAGGCGGAGAACGCCCTCGGCATAATCCAGCCGCGGCTGGCCGCCGCGCCGGGTGAAGCCGGTGTAGTGGTACCAGATCGCCGAGACATCGACATTCACCCCGCCCAGCACGAAGCGCACCCCGCCATAGAGATCGAGCTCGCCATTCACGTCATAGGACTGGAACTGAGCGTTTGAGAGGAAGGCGGCGATATAGACCCCGCTACCGGGATGATTGAGTTCAGCCGTGCCCTGCACCGCGGGCCGCGAGCGGGTCTGGCTGATCCCGCGGAAGAGGTAGTCGCTGGTGACGGTCGCGGTGGGGGTGAGGGTCAGGCCGCTCTCACCCAGCCTTACCTGTGCCATCGCAGGGCCGCCCGCCAGCAGAAACACGATGAGGGCAGCAAAGTGGCGCATGGCGTTGCCACACTACCCGCGACCACCCCGCGGAACCAGTGCGGCATCATCAGAACCGAAAGACGAGGTCAGCCGCGGCTATGATCGCCGAGCGCCGGGTCTGACCATCGAAGGCGCGGCGATCGAGCGCGTTGTAGGTGCCGATCTCGGGCCGGAGGATCACCGATGGCGTGATGAAGTGCTGCAGCCCGATGGCGGCGTTGAGATAGCGGGTGCGGGTACCAGTGCGCTGGCCCTGCATGTCGTCGTAATATTCGGCCCGCAGGGTAATATTGTTGAAATCGTTCAGCCGGTAGTTCAGGTAGACCAGCGAGCCGAAGGCCCGCGCGGTGCAATTGGCAACCTCGGTCTGCTGGCACTGCGCCTGGTTGGGCGGGTTGCGGCGGATGCTGGCGAAAGGCGTGTTCTCGTAGCTGCCACCGGTCTGCGCCAGGTTCGGTGCATTGCGCTGGTACATATAGAGGTTTTCCCAGGAGATATGCCAGCGCGGGTTGAAGCTGTGGTAGAGGGTGAGGACGTATTGTTGCAGGTTGTTGTAGCCCCACCGGCCGTTGTTCAGGCCATTGGCGCAGCCATAGACACTGTTGCTGCTGTCATCGCTGGTCCAGCGCAGACAGCCCGTGCCGCTGGGCTGCGAGCCAGGGTCGCGGGCGCGGTTGAAGACCAGCGTATCCGTCCCGGTGGTGACGCCGAGCTGAAGGATCCAGTTCCGGTTCAGCTGCGTCGTCGTCATGAGGCCGGTATTGGTGTAGTTGTCGAAAGTATAGGTCATGGAATGGGTGTACATGTAGTTGTTCACCGCCAGCTGCGCCTCGATATCCGGCAATGAGATGAAGCGGCCGGCGCGAATCACCATGCCCCCGGCGACCCAGGGGATGTAGAGCTCGCCATAGGCCATCGGGATGTCATAGCCGTTCTGGTTGTTGTGGCCGAGCAACTGGCCGCTGAACAAGCCATAGGCAGTGGTATAGCGGTAATTGGTCCCATAAATGCCTGTAACGCGAAATCCCCAGTCGATGTATTCGCGCTGAACCGTATTCGGCACGCGCTCGATATAGAGCGCCCCCTGGTCGAATGAGACCGTATTGGCGTTGTAGGTATAGGCCACGGGGGCATTCCCGCCCTTCGTCGCCCGGGTGTTGTTGCTGAGGTTGAAACCACTATTCAGCCAGCCATAGACCTGAATACCCGCCTCATTCAGTGCGCGGCCGAGGCCGGTGGGCGCCAACGCCGTCCCCAGCGCGCCCGGGACCTGGTTGGGCAGGTTGGCGCCGATGGTCGCCGAGCCGCCATAGGGCCAGTCGGTAAAGGGCATGGGGGGCGTGGTCTGGGGTTGCGGCGGGAAGGGGGCCGGACGGCGGGGCAGCGGCGCGTCGTCGGCCGGCGTTGCGGCCGGCGGCGGGTTCAGGTCATCCAGGTAATGCCGCAGGAAGCGGTCGAGAAAGCCGCCATCATCCGCGGCCGTGCTTTGGGCCTGGGCAGGCGGGGAGGTGGACAGGACGGCGCCGGCCAGGGCCAGGGCCCAAAACCGCCGAACGATAGGCGTGCGCATGAACGAGGAATCTCCAACAGGCCAGCAACACTGCCATTTCAGCGCGTAAGGGCGTGGGCGGGGCCGTTGGGTCGCAGCGCAAGGATTTCGTAAGGATGCGGAATGCCGGCGGCGACACGTGCCCGCTTGCACCGTGGCCTGCATGACTTGATATTGGGGGGATGGAGCAATCAGCCGGCGAGAGCCGCAGAATACCGATTCACCAGCCCGAGGATTTCGCGGGCATGCGCCGCGCCGGACATCTGGCCGCGGCCTGTCTCGACATGATCGGCCCGCATGTCGGGCCGGGCGTCACCACGGCGCAGCTCGACCGGCTGTGCCATGACTTCATGCTCGACCATGGCGCCATCCCCGCCACGTTGGGCTATCGCGGCTACACCAAATCGTCCTGCACGTCGATCAACCATGTCGTCTGCCACGGAATCCCTGGCGAGCGCGCGCTGATCGATGGCGACATCATCAACATCGACGTCACCGTCATCCTCAATGGCTGGCATGGCGACACGTCGCGCATGTATGTCGTGGGCCAGCCCAGCACGAAGGCGCGGCTGCTGATCGATGTGACGCATGAGGCGATGATGCGCGGCATCGCGGCCGTGCGCCCCGGCGCCACGCTGGGCGATATCGGCCACGCCATCCAGTCCTATGCCGAAAGACACCGTTTCTCGATCGTGCGTGATTTCTGCGGCCATGGCATCGGGCGCACGTTTCACGCGCCGCCGAATGTCCTGCATTTCGGCCGCCCGGGTGAGGGCGCCGTGCTCAAGCCCGGCATGTTCTTCACCATCGAACCCATGGTGAATGCCGGCCGCCCGGAGGTGAAGATCCTCGATGATGGCTGGACAGCGGTGACGCGCGACCGCTCGCTCTCTGCCCAGTTCGAGCACATGGTGGGTGTCACCGAGACGGGGTGCGAGGTCTTCACCTATTCCCCCGCCGGCCATCACAAGCCGCCCTACGGGTTCCGCCCGGCCGGGTAGAGCATGACCTGCAAAGGCGTGATGGCCGCGGTAGTCAATCATCCCTCACAACGCGCTAAACCATGATCCGGTCCTACCGGATCGCGCCGTAGTGCATTAGCCTTCGTTGATCCTCGGGGGGATGGCGATGCGGCTGGGCCGTGAGATGCGATGGATGCTCCTGGCGCTGGGCGCCATGTTCATGCAGCAGACCTTCGCCTCGCTCGGCCGGAGCCTGCCAACCGTCATCGCGCCCGCCATCATCGATGACCTGTCGCTCGATCCTGCCTGGGTCGGCGTCTACGTCTCCATTGCGGCCTTCGCCTCGCTCGCGTTTCAGCTGGGTTGCGGCAGCTTTATCGTTCGCTATGGCGCCTTGCGCATGAGCCAGGTGGCGCTGGTCTTCCTCGCCGGCGGGCTGGCCTTCGCCTCCTCGGGCCTGTTGATCATGTTCGCGCTCTCGGCGCTGATCGGTGGGGGCGGGGCGGCGATGTCCACGCCGGCATCCTCGCATCTGCTGGGCCGCTACACGCCCACCCGGATCATGCCGCTGGTCTTCTCCATCAAGCAGACGGCGGTACCGGCGGGGCTGCTGCTGGCGGGGCTGTTCGGGCCGGCCATCACCCATTGGGGGAGCTGGCGCGCGGCGCTCGATGTCTCGGCCATCGCCTGCCTGGTATTCGCGGCGATGCTGCAGCCACTCTCGCGCGAGTTCGACAGCGACCGCGACCCGGCGCGCAAATTCCACGTCAGCGATTTCGCCACCACCATCTCGGCCGTGCTGAGCGAGCCCGATCTGCGGCGGCTTTCCATGGCGTGTTTTGCCTTCAACGGGCTGCAAACCGTCTTCACCTCGTATTTCATCATCCTGCTGACTGAGGGGGGCTATGGGCTCAGCCTCGCCGGTCTCGTCTTCTCCATCGCCATGCTGGTGGCGGTGCCAGGGCGCATCCTCTGGGGCTGGATGGGCAGCAGTGTGGTGGCGCCGCGGGCGATGATGGGGGCGCTGGCGCTGGGCATGGCGATCAGCACCTTCATCCTGGGGTTTTTCGGCGCCGGCTGGCCGGTGGTGGCGGTGGGGCTGGTGGCGAGCGGGCTCAGCGCCACCGCGATGTCCTGGCATGGCGTGTTGCTGGCCGAGGCGGCGCGCCTCGCCCCGCACATGCGCGGGGCGGCCACCGGCGGCGTGCTGTCCTTCGGCCAGGTCGGCGCACTTCTGCTGCCGCTGACCTTTGCCGCCATTCTCTGGGCCACCGGCAGCTATGGCCTGGGCTTCGCCGTCTGTGGGCTGCCTGCCCTCGTCGTGGGCATCGTGCTGCTCAGGCCCAGCGCTTCATAGGCGGCATCGCCTTGCCAAGCCTCTCGGCCCGGGCGCAGCCTTGCCGCTGCAGAAGGAGAACCCCATGCGCAGACGCAGCCTCATCGCCGCCGCCACCACCGCCACCAGCGCCCCTGGCCTGGTGCGCGCGCAAACCGCCACCACGCTGAAATTCATCCCGCAGCAGGACCTCATCGTCCTCGATCCTGTTACCACCACGGCCTACATCACCCGCAACCATGGCTACATGGTCTTCGACACGCTCTACGGCATGGACAACAACTTTGGTCCCACGCCGCAGATGGTGGACGGGCACACCATCGAGAATGACGGCAAGCTGTGGAACCTGCGGCTACGAGAGAGCCTGTGGTTCCATGACGGCACGCCGGTGCTGGCGCGCGACTGCGTGGCCAGCATTCGGCGCTGGGCGCGGCGCGACCCTTTCGGCGTGACGCTGATGGAGGCGACTGACGAACTCTCGGCCCCCGATGACAGGACCATTCGCTTCCGCCTCAAGCGCCCCTTTCCACTGCTTCCGATCGCGCTGGGAAAAGCCTCGGTCCCGGTCTGCGCCATGATGCCTGAGCGGCTGGCGAACACGGACCCCTTCCAGCAGGTGCCGGAAATGGTGGGCAGCGGCCCTTTCCGCTTCAAGGCGGATGAGCGGGTGCCCGGGGCGCGCGTGGTCTACACCAAATTCGAGCGCTATGTGCCCCGGCGCGACGGCACACCGACCTGGACCGCCGGGCCCAAGGTCGTGCATTTCGACCGTATCGAGTGGAACTCGATGCCCGATGCCTCCACCGCCAATTCCGCCATGTTGAACAATGAGCAGGACTGGCAGGAATACGCCTCGCTGAACCATCTGCCGCTGCTCCGCCGGGCACGGAACCTGCGGATGCAGATCCTCGACAACACCGGCTATGTTTCGATGCTGCGGGTCAATCACCTTACGCCGCCCTTCAACAATCCTGCCATCAGACGCGCGCTGTGGGGCGCGATCGACCAGACGGCCTGCATGCATGCGCTGGTCGGTCCAGGCGAGCCCAGCCTCTACCACCTGCCGCTGGGTTTCTTCGCGCCCAATACGCCGATGGGCTCCGAGGTCGGCCTGGAACCCCTGCGCGGCCCGCGTGACATGCCCGCCGTCCAACGCGCCCTGCGCGCTGCCGGCTATAATGGCGAGACGGTGCTGCTGATGATCCCGACCAATTCCTCGGCGCTGAACCTGCAGGGTGAGGTGATGGCGGATACGCTGAAGCGCGCGGGGATGAACGTCGAGGTCTATGCCGTCGAGTTCAACGCCATGCTCCAGCGGCGCAACCGCCGCGGCCCGGTAAGCGAGGGTGGTTGGAGCGCCTTCGTCACCAACTGGTCTGGCGCCGACTGGCTGAACCCCGCCGGCCACATCGCGCTGCGCGGCAATGGCGCGGAGGGCTGGGCCGGCTGGGCCAACATGCCGCGCATCGAGGCGCTGCGCGACGCCTGGTTCGCCGCACCCGACGTACCCGCCCAGCAGGCGATTTGCCGCGACATCCAACTCGAGGCGATGCGCGAGGTGCCCTACTATCCGCTGGGCCAGGTGATGCAGCCCACCGTCTATCGATCCAACCTGACAGGCGTGCTGGATGGTTTCGCCACCTTCTGGAATGTGAGGCGCGCATGAGCCCGAGGGACACGTCGCTCGCCTGGATCGCGGCGAACGAGAAACGATTCTCCGATTTCTGCGCCCGCATCTGGGGCCATGCCGAGCCGGCCTGGCGCGAGTATAAATCCGCCGCCGACTACGTTGAATTGCTGCGTGCGGAGGGTTGGGAGGTGGAGAGGGGCTCGGGCGGCATGCCCACGGCTTTCGTGGCCACCTGGGGAAGAGGCGCCCCCGTGCTGGCGGGTTTCTCCGAATACGACGCGGTGCCGGGCAATTCGCAGCAGGTCGTGCCATATGCCGCCCCGCGCGCCGGGCTGCATCCCTATGCGGCGGGGCACACCGATCCGCACTCCATGCTCGGCACCGCCTCGCTCGTGGCCATGCTCGGCGCCAAGGCGGCGATGGAACAGCACGGCATTGCGGGTACGCTGAAACTCTTCGGCGAGCCCGCGGAAAAAGTCTGCGGCTCCAAGCCCATCCACGCCGCGAAGGGGTATTATGACGGGCTTGATGCCGCCGTTGTGTGGCACCCCTGGCCGTCGAACACCGTTACCTCCGACACGCAATTCGGCGCCTATTGGTCCTGCGTCATCAGCTTCGAGGCCGATCAGCCGGAGCATTGGATCGACCCCACACTGGTGCCGATCGAGGGCGCGCATGCCGCGGCGCGGTCCCCCGGTGCGCTGGACGCGATGTGCCTGATGTACACCACGACGAAATACACCAAGGAGGCGATGTTCCCGCATGCCGGCTCCTGGACGCTGAACGAGTTCGTGCTGGGCGATGGTGGGGCGACCTCGGACAATTTGCCGCCCAGGTTCTCGCAGATCCAGTATTCCTGGCGGTCATCGTCGCTCGGCATCCAGGAACAGATTTATCGTGTGCTGGCGAATAATGCGCGGCATGCCGCGGCCAGCACCGGCTGCCGTGCCTTTGTTCGCTGGGTGACCAAGACTCGCGTGGGCGTGCCCAACCAGGTGATGACCGACCTGACCTGGAAGAATCTCCAGGCCGTGGGCGCGCCGGTCTATTCCGAAGCCGCGAAGGCATTCGGCCGGGAGATCCAGGCGAATCTGGGGCTGGAGCCGATGGAGGACCCCTTCATCGACAGCGTGAGCCGCTTGACCCCGCCCGAGGCCAATGAGGCCCGCCTGCGCGCCGGCCTGCCCTCCTGGCAGAAACATCTCAGCGCCGATGATTATGTCGAATTCTGCTGGCATGCGCCGACGGTGCGGCTGCTGGCGGGGCGGCCGCGGATGCGCCCGCCGAGCCAGGGCTTCGCCTACCCCAACTGGGCCTACAATGCGTTGAGCGGCCTGCCCTCGGCAATCGACCCCGGCATGTTCGTCGCCGCCAAGACCATGGCGCTGACCATGGTGGACCTGGCCACCCAGCCGGAAACCCTGGCCGCGGCGAAGGCGGAGTTCGTGCAACGCACCGGCGGCGTGGGTGGCCCGGGCTGGGTCGGGCCGCTGCTGCCAGAAACATTCGACCCGCCAGTGGACCTGCGCTGGCCGGAATACGTCACCACACCACGCGGGGATGAATGGTGCATCCCCACCCCCCATCACGGCACCGGCGCGGGAGAACCCCTGTGAGCGACATCTATAAGGAGCGCGGCTACGGCGCCAAACCCCAGGGCTTCGGCGAGAAACCGGGCATCGTGGTGGTGGATTTCCAGACCGGCTTCACCGACCCGGCCTTCCCCATGGGCGGCGCGCCGATGGTGGAGCGCGCGGTGCTCAACACAGCGCGCCTGATGCGCGTTGCCAAGGCCGCCGGCGTGCCGATCGTCGCCTGCGTCGTCGCCTTCGACAGCCCCAAAGGCATGCCGCATTGGAAAGTGGCGCCGGTGCAGGATCTGCTGACCGGTACCGCCGGCACTGCGCTCGACCCGCGCATCGCCGCCGAGGAGCCGGATGTGGTGCTGACCAAGACGGCGCCGTCCATCTTTTTCGGCACGCCGGCGGGTGCGATCCTGACGCGCGAGCGGGTGGACACCGTGATCGTGACGGGCTGCATCACCTCCGGCTGCATCCGCGCTTCTGTGATCGACGCCTTCTCGCTCGGCTTCCGGGTGCAGGTGCCGGAGGATTGCGTGGGCGACCATGACGAGGTGGCGCATGCGCAGAACCTGAAGGATGTTGGACGGCGCTATGCCGATGTGACGGACGCGGACACGGTGATCGCCGCAATTGAGCGATGGCGGAAGAGCAATGCGCGGTAGATAGGTGTCGGTCAGGGCGCCGCCTTTGCCGTGCCGGGCAACGACGCATCGCCCTCGCGCAGCCCTTCAGCCGACCAGTTCAATACGAAGCGGCCTATCAGGCCATCGCAAGACGCATGTGCCGGACCGCCGAGTCTTGCGGGGCGAACGCCGCGTATGGATGTCGGCTACATCGAGGGACAGCGCCACCGACAACAGCGAGGCGTGCAGAGCCAGCAGCGGGCGACGAAGAGAGCCATCGGGTTGCGATGGAAGATGGGGCAGCAGGCGGTATCCCAGGCGGTCAGCCCAGCTGGGCGACCGGCCCGCCCCGTTGCCAGCCTGAAGCGACCCTGGCTAGGCTCGCCTCACAGAGGCCGGCTCGACCGGCGCATTGGGGGAGAGCCACATGAAGTTGTCGCGGCGCCATGCCATCATCACCGGGACCACGTTGCTGGCCGCCGGCGCCACCGGGCCCGCGCCTGCGGCGACCTCGCCGGTCGGCCGCCAGGTGGCCAGCCTCTACCGCAGCCGCGTCGGTGACATCGAGGTGACGGCGGTCAGCGATGGCAGCATCGCCCTGCCGCCGGCCGTCTTCGGCGAGGCAAACCTCACCGAGGCGCGCCGCATCCTTGCCGAAAACTTCCTGCCCATTGAAGGGCCTGTGCCCTGCGCGCTCAACACCTTCCTGGTGAATGCGGGCGGTAAGCTCTCCCTGATCGACACCGGCTCGGGCGAGGCGCTGGGGCCGACCATGGGACAGCTGCCCGCCAACCTCGCCGCCATGGGTATCACGCCCGCGATGATCGAGAGCGTGGTGCTGACCCACATGCACCGCGACCATGCCGGCGGGCTGTGCGGCCCGCAGGGCGCCGCGCTCTTCCCCACCTCCGAACTCGTCATCCCCGAGGTCGAGGCCGCCTTCTGGTTCGACGAGGGCAATATCAACCGCGTGCCGCAAGGTTCCCGCGGCGGCTTCGCCTATGCCAAGCAGGTGGAGGCCGCCTATCGTGGCCGCATCCGCCGTGTGCCGGGCGGGCGTGAGGTGAATCCGGGCATCACCTCGATCGATGCCTTCGGCCATACGCCGGGGCACACGATCTTCCGCATCGCCTCGGGCTCCGCGCAACTGCTGGTGTTCGGCGACATGGTGCATTTTCCGGCGCTGCAGACATGCCATCCCGAATGGGGCATCGCCTTCGACGTGGATGCACAGGCCGCCGTCGCCACAAGGCGGCGCGTCTTCGACATGGCGGTGGCGGATCGGCTGCTGGTGGCTGGGATGCATATTGATTTCCCGGGCTTCGGCCAGATGCGGCGGGACGCGGCGGGGTATCATCTGGTGGCCGCACCGTGGCGGCCGATCCTGTAGGGCCGCCCGCAGCCTTCAGCCCGGGCGAATATCGTTGTCGCGCACCACCTGGCTCCATTTCTCCCAATCCGCCGCATAGGCGCTGGTGAAGGCGGCGCGGCCACCGCTTGTGGGCTCCGCGCCAAAGCTGCGGATGCGGGTGACCACATCGGGCTGGCGCAGGACCAGGCCCACCTCTTCGGCCAGGCGATCCATGATCGCCTCCGGTGTGCCGCGCGGGGCCAGCAAGCCACCCCAGAAGCCGACCTCATAGCCCGGCAGGGTTTCGCCGAAGGTGGGGACATCGGGATGCAGCGGCGAGCGCTCGACGCTGGTCACCGCGATCGCCCGCAGCGTGCCCTCCTGCAACTGCGCGCGCGGGGTGAAGAGCCCGTCATGCGCCAGATCCACTTCGCCGCGGATCAGGGCGGTGATGGAGGGCTGGTTGCCGGAATAGGGCACCAGCGTCGGTTCGATGCCTGTGCGGCGCGTCAGCAGCGCCATGGCCAGGTGATTGACCGCGCCCACGCCGGGGTTGGAGATGGTGAGGCGCGGCCCACGCTCGCGCGCGAGCGCAATGAACTCGGGCACGGTGCGGGCTGGAAAGTCGGGGCGGCAGATCAGCGCCAGCGGCGAGGAGGACGCCATCACCACGGGCACCAGCGCCTGCATCGGATCGATCGACGTGATCCGGTTGACCAGAATGGCAATCAGCGTGGAGGGCGAGGTGAACATGAAGGTTGTGCCATCCGGCGCCGAGCGCGCCACAAGCTCCGCGCCCACCACCGTGCTGGCGCCTGGCCGGTTCTCGACGACGAAGCTGCTGCCGGGCATACGCTCGCTGAGCTTGGCGGCCAGCAGCCGGGCCATGATGTCATTGGCGCCCCCGGGCGCGAAGCCGACGATGAAGCGCACCGGGCGGTTGGGCCAAGTCTGCGCTCGTGAGGGCCCTGCGCCAATGGCGAGCGTGGGGGCTGCCAGGATCACGGCGCGACGGTTCATGATGTTCCTCCGAGGAATTGACGGAGACGCTCTCATGCCGGGGGAGTGGTTGTCCATGACGGCTACCAGGCCGCGCTGCCCCTTTTGGTCATTCCTGAGCAGACCCTGGCGCGTTATGCGCGTGGCTGGATTGTCGATGAGGGGGGGCGGTACAGGACACTCGACCCTCCCCATATGCGGCTTTACTCCACGGCGGTCCAGGGGCCACCAGCGCGCCGCTACTCCGCCGCCGGCCGTGCCTGCGAGATCTCGCTCAGCCGTTGCTGCGGCAACTTCCAGCCCAGCATTTTGGATGCCACCAATGTGCGCAGGACCTGTGCCGTACCGCCACCGATGGTGAACATCCGCACGTCGCGCGCCATGCGCTCGATCGGGAAATTCTTCGAGTAGCCCCGGGCGCCGAAGAGTTGCAGCGCGTCATTGACGATCTTGATCGCCGCCTCGCTGGCGAAGATTTTGGCCTGTGCCGCCAGTTCTGGGTCAGGGAAGGGGCTGTTGTTCGGCCCGTGTGAGGCGGCGGCTGCGTGCAGCATGAGGCGCGAGGCGGTGAGTTGCGTCTGCATATCGGCCAGCATCCATTGCAGGCCCTGGAACTCGCCGATGGGGCGGCCGAATTGCTCGCGGTCCTTGGCCCATTCCAGCGCATGTTCCAGCGCGCCGGCGGCGATTCCCATGGCGACGGTGCCCGCGCCCACGCGCTGCGAGTTGTAGGCGTTTATGAGCTGTGCAAATCCCCGCGCAAAGCCTCCGGGCGGGCGCAGCACCATGGCGTCGGGCACGATGAGGTCGGTAAAGGTGAGCTCGCCCTCTGGCATGCCGCAGAGGCCCATGGTCGGCTCGCGCCGCGTCATGGTGAGGCCGGGCGCGCCGCGCGCGGCCAGAAAACCGCCGATGCCCATGTCGCGGCCCTGCTCGTCGAAGGCGCGGGCAAAGATCAGATGAACCTTCGACACGCCGGCCCCGGTGATCCAGTGCTTCACGCCATTGATGAACCAGCTCTCGCCCCGCTTGTCGGCGCGGGTGCGCATGGATGTGGCGTCGGAACCTGCATCGGGTTCGGTGATACAGATGGCGGGCTTGTCGCCGGCCAGGACGAGTTGCGATGCCCAGCGTTTTTGTGCCTCGCTGCCAAAGGCCATGATGGTGGATATGGCGCCCATATTGCCCTCCACCACTATGCGGGCGGTGACGGTGCAGGCGCGGGCCATTTCCTCGACCACCACTGCGACATCGAGGAAGGAACGCCCCTGGCCGCCCCATTCGGGCGGGATGGACATGCCCATGAAGCCGGCCTCTGCCAGCTTTTCCACGATGTCCCAGGGATATTCCAGGCTGGCATCGATGGCGGCGGCGCGTGGAGCGACCTCGGTGCGGGCGAAATCCCGCGCGCGGCGCTGCAAATCCTGGTCGATGCCTGGAATCATGATGGGGCTCCCCTCTGGAAGCCCCATGAACCCAGCTTGCCTTTTCGGCAAGAGGTGAGGATCACCCGCGGGCGCGGCCGCCGAAGAGCAACTCACCCAGCGTGGTCAAAAACGTCGGGCTGGACTGCACCTGTGCGGGCTCCACATAGCTGGGCTGGTACATGTCCTGCGTCGAGATGGTGGCGATGCGGCCACCCACCGGGCGCTGTTCGCCGACATTGTCGAGATGGATGACCGCCACCGCATTGTCGGGGTTGCCGGTGTTCACGACCACCACGCGGCCGCCGCCGACCGCGTTGGTGCTCAGCCCCACTGGCGCGGTATACTGGTATTCGCCTTCGGCAAAGGCCGCGCCGGCGAAGGAAACCGCGCCAATAAGTGTGGTGGTGGCCAGGAATTTGCGGAACGAGTTCATGTTCATTCTCCAATGAATGGTATTGTTATTTGGTCACTGGGCTCGAGACTAGCCGGATACAGCGTCTCTTGCTCGGTGCCTGGGTTACGTGCGGCAACGACCACTGGATACATTGAAAATTGTTTATGTCGTCACGTCGGCGGCCAGCGCGTCCAGCAAGGCGCGGATGCGCGGCACGCGCTGCCGGCCCGGCAGGGTCAGCGCCCAGAGCGGCACCGGTTCGGAGGCGTGCAACTCCTCCAGCACCGGCACCAGCCTGCCATCAGCGATGGCTTGCGCCGCCAGGAAATCGGTGACCCGGATGATGCCCAAGCCGGCCAACGCCATGTCCAGCAACGCATCCGCCCCGTCGCAGGCCAGACGGCCGCGCACCTGCAGGCTCTCCACCCCCGTGTCGGTGCGGAAGGGCCAGGCGGGAAAGCGCGACAGGCCTTGCAGCACGATGCATTCGTGCTCCAGCAGTGCTGCCGGGCTCCGCGGCATGCCAGCGCGGGCGAGATAGGCGGGCGAGGCACAGATCACCCGCCGCCCATCGGCGATCTTGCGGGCGACCAGACTGGAATCATCCAGCACGCCGGTGCGCAGCAGCACATCCGCGCCCTCGGCCACCAAATCGACGCGGCGGTCATTGATGCCGATCTCCAGCGTGATCTCGGGGTAGCGGGCGAGGAAGGCGGGCAGGCGTGGCAGCAGGCGGTGCTTGGCGAAGGCGCTGCTGGTGTTCAGCCGGATATGGCCGCGCGGGCGGTCGAGGCCCGCGGTCACCTCTGCCTCGGCAGCCTCGATCCGGGCCAGGATATCGCGGGCGCGGGCGAGGTAGATCTCGCCCTCCGGCGTTGGCGCGAGCCGGCGCGTGGTGCGCGAGAGCAGCCGCACGCCCAGCCGCGCCTCCAGCCGCGTGACGAGCTTGGACAGCGCCGAGGCCGTGAGCGGCCCGCCCCGTGCCGCAGCGGCGAAACCGCCCTGCTCGACGATGCGCAGCAGGGTGGCCATCTCCTCGGACTGATTCATTGCGGACTCCAGTTCATCAATGATCTGACAATATAGCCGATTATCTTATTGGATAGATGGAATATCTCTGGGGCACGCAACAAGGAGAGCCACCATGAACCGCAAGAGCCACCCATCCATCGGCACCGCGCTGCTGCGTGCCAGGCTTGATCGCGTCGCTGCCATCGAAGGGCTGTTCCACCGCCTCAGCCGCCTCTGGCTGGTCGGGAGGGCCTGACGTCATGCCCCTCGTCCGCATCGCACTTCCGGACCGTCTCTCCGACACCCAGGCCGACGCGATCGGCGCCGCGGTGCATGAGGCGATGGTGGAGATCATCAATGTCCCCGCCGCCGACCGGTTCCAGGTCATCACCCGACACCCTCCGGGGGGGCTGGTGATGGACGCGCAATTCCCGGCGACGGAGCGCAGCCCGCTCGCCTTCATCATCGACATCACGCTGCGCCAGGGCCGCACAGACGACGCCAAGCGGGCGCTCTACGCCGCCGTCGCACGGCGGGTCGCAGCCCTCGGCATGCGGCCGCAGGATGTGATGCTGGTGCTGCATGAGAATAGCCCAATGGACTGGGCCTTCGCGGAGGGAGCGGCGTTCTATGCGCCGGCCGCGGCGTGAAAGGGCTTTGGCGCTGGCTCAGCCGGGCGCGGGAAGATGCCGAGATCGCCGGCCTTACCGTGCGCGAGCTGCGCGATATCGGTCTCGACCGATATAGTCTTCGGCGCTGAGCCGGTTCAGCCCGGCGTCACCGGCCGGGTCTCGATCACCTCCAGCCCATAGCCCTCCAGTCCCACCACGGGCCTGGGATGGTTGGAGAGGCGGATGATGCTGGAGAGGCCGAGATCGGCCAGGATTTGCGCGCCGATGCCATAGTCACGCAGCGCGGGCGAAGCGGCACGCTCTCGCCCGCGGCGGATCTCGGTGCTGATACCGTCCACGCGGTAGTCGCGCAGCAGGACCACCACGCCGCGTCCCGCATCGGCGATCATGCGCATGGCGCCGTGCAACTCGCCCGCGCCGGCACCACCCACGAGGTCATGCAGCAGGCTCGCGGCGTGCATGCGGGTCAGCACCGGTTCGGGGCCGGAGATATCGCCCTTGATCAGCGCCAGGTGCTCGCCCGGTTCGAGCGGCGTGGAATAGACCACGGCCTTCCAGGCGCCGCCCACGGCATGCAGGATCTCGCCCTGCTCGACCCGCGTCACCAGTTTCTCGGTGCGGCGGCGATAGCCGATCAGATCGGCGATGGTGCCGAGCTTCAGGCCGTGATGCTGGGCGAAGCCGACCAAGTCCGGCAGCCGGGCCATGGTTCCGTCATCATTCATAATTTCGCAAATGACGCCGGAAGGATTGAGGCCGGCGAGGCGGGCGAAATCCACCGCCGCCTCGGTATGGCCCGCGCGCACCAGCGTGCCGCCGTCGCGCGCCACCAGCGGGAAGACATGGCCGGGGGTGACGATGTGCTCGCGCCCGAGCTCGGGGTTGATGGCGACCGCGATGGTACGCGCCCGGTCGGCCGCCGAGATGCCCGTGGTGACGCCGTCGCGCGCCTCGATGGAGACGGTGAAGGCGGTGGAATGCCTCGTGCCATTGTGCTGCGCCATCAGCGGCAGGCCGAGCTGTTCCACCCGCGGGCGCGCCATCGCCAGGCAGATAAGCCCTCGGGCGAAGCGGGCCATGAAATTCACCGCATCGGCGGTGGCGAATTGCGCGGGGATGACGAGGTCACCTTCGTTCTCCCGGTCTTCGTCATCGACGAGAATGAACATGCGGCCATTGCGCGCTTCCTCCAGCAATTCCTCGGCGGGTGCCAGGAAATCGGCGAAGCGGGTGGTGGTGGTCTTCAAGCCTTGTACTCCACGAGCCGGGCCACGTAGCGCGCCAGCGTATCGACCTCGAAATTCACCCGGTCGCCGGGCTGCAGCGTGCCGAAGGTGGTGTGGGCTGAGGTGTGCGGAATGATGTTCACCCCGAAATCATCACCTTCCACCTCGTTCACCGTCAGCGAGACGCCATCCAACGCCACGCTGCCCTTGGACGCAACATGCCGTGCCAGCCCGCCGGGCACGCGGAAGCGCCAGCGCACCGAGGCGTTCTCCGGCCGGGCCTCCAGCACCTCTGCCACGGCATCGACATGGCCGGCCACGATATGGCCACCGAGCTCATCACCCAGCCGCAGGCTGCGCTCGAGATTGACCCGGCTGCCGGCGCGCCAGGTGCCGAGCGTGGTCTTGGCCAGGGTCTCGGCCGAGGCGTCGACGGCGAACTCATCCGCCCCCAGCCGCACCGCGGTGAGGCAGACCCCCGAGCAGCAGATCGAGGCGCCGAGTTGGGTCGGCGGTTCGGCCAGGAAGGCGGGGGTGACGCCGATCAGCACCCGCATGTCATGCCCCGCGCCGATCGGCTGGACTTCCCGCACCGTGCCGAGCGCGGTGACGATTCCGGTGAACATGTCGCTATGCCGCTCCTTCGTATTCGCTCAGCACGTCCTGGCCCAGGGGGCGGCTGGCCACAAGCCGGTATCTGGTCATATCCGCCAGATGCGTAAGGCCGAGCGCACCGATTGCCGGCAGGCCCTCGGCCCCCAGCGCCCCCGGGGCATGGAACCACATGATGCGCTGCACCAGCCCCGCCCGCAGCAGGCCGGCGGCGAGGCTGGCCCCGCCTTCGGCGAAGACCCGGGTGACGCCGCGCTGGGCGAGCGCCTGCAGCGCGGCCCGCGCATCCAGACCGGTTTCGGCGCGCGGCGCCGTCAGCACCTCCACGCCCGCCTCGCGATAGGGCGCCAGGGCGGCGGGCGGGTGGCCCGGGCCGGTGACCAGCCAGGTCGGCGTTTCCGTCGCTGTCGCCACAAGGCGTGCGGTCAGCGGCAGGCGCAGCCGGGCATCGAGCACCACGCGCGGGATGGAGGGCAGGCCCAGGCCCCGGATGGTCAGCTCCGGGTCATCGGCCAGGGCGGTGCCGCTGCCGACCAGCACCACGTCGTGCCTGCCACGGGCGGCGTGCACGGCCAGCCGCGCCGCCGCGCCGGTGATCCAGCGGCTCTCGCCCGCGGCGGTGGCGATCCGGCCATCCAGCGTGGCGGCGAGCTTGAGGGTGACCAGCGGCAGGCCATGGGTGACGCGGCGGATGAAGCCGGCCTGCAGGGCTCGGGCTTCGGCCTCCAGCAGCCCTTCGTCGACGGTCATGCCGGCGGCGCGCAGCCGGTTGAAGCCGTTGCCGTTCACCCGCGCATCGGGGTCGCGCATGGCGCAGACCACGCGGGTGATGCCGGCGCGGATCATCGCGTCGCAACACGGCGCGGTGCGGCCGAAATGGCTGCAGGGCTCGAGTGTAACATAGGCGGTGGCACCCTGGGCGCTTTGGCCCGCGCGGGTGAGGGCGTCGACCTCGGCGTGCGGGCGGCCGCCGGGCTGGGTCCAGCCACGGGCGATCACCGTGCCGTCCTTCACCAGCACGCAGCCTACGGCGGGGTTGGGCCAGGTGCGGCCGAGGCCGCGGGCGCCCACCGCCAATGCCGCGCGCATGTGGGAAAAATCGTCCTCGGCCGACATGAACGCGCGATCAACTCCTGGAACCAGCGCAGTCAATCACGTGCGGGGGCTGCTGTCAGGCCTTGTCCAGCTTGCCCAGAAAAGCCTGGAAATCGCGGGCCTCGGAAAAATTCTGGTAGACGCTGGCGAAGCGGACGTAAGCGACCTGGTCGACGCCCTTGAGCGTGTCCATCACGATCTCGCCCACCCGTCGGGAGGGGATTTCGGCCTCGGTCTCGGTTTCTAGCCGACGCTGGATGCCGTTGACGATGCGCTCGATGCGGTCCTCGTCGAAGGGGCGCTTGCGCATGGCGATGCGGATGGAGCGGGCGAGCTTTTCCCGATCAAAGGGCACCCGCCTCCCATCGGTCTTGACGATGGTGAGATCGCGCAGCTGGGTCCGCTCGAAGGTGGTGAAGCGGTTACCGCAGGCGGCGCAGAAACGCCGTCGGCGGATGGCGACGCCATCCTCGGCCGGACGGCTGTCCTTCACCTGGGTTTCCTCGGCGCCGCAGAAGGGGCATTTCATTGTTCTGCCCTCAGGCCGCGTAGCTGGCGGTTGCGCAAGCGAAGCCCAGCGAAGCGGGCGCAACCATTCGGCCGCTTGGCTCGCCGCGCGGCTGTTGCGGTGGTGTTAAGGTCAGGTGCGCGGCGCCGGCCGCTGTGCGGCCGGCTTCCGCTTGGGCAGCCCTGAAGACCACAGCTTCGGACCGCTCCTGGATGCAGCATCAGTAGATCGGGAAGCGCCGGCACAGCTCCTGCACCTCCGCCGCCACGGTGGCTTCCACCGCGGCATTGCCCTCGGCGCTGTTCGCACCCGCCAGGCCGTCCAGCACCCGGCCGATCATCTGGCCGATCTGGCGGAATTCCTGCTCCGTGAAGCCGCGGGTCGTGCCGGCCGGGCTGCCCAGGCGCACGCCCGAGGTGACCATGGGCTTTTCCGGGTCGAAGGGGATGGCGTTCTTGTTGCAGGTGAGGTGGGCGCGGCCCAGCGCGGCCTCGGCCGCCTTTCCGGTCACCCGCTTGGGACGGAGGTCCACGAGCATCAGGTGGCTGTCGGTGCCGCCGGAGACGATGGCCAGGCCCTGGTTCTGCAGCTCGCTGGCCAGGGCGCGGGCATTGGCCACGACCTGCTTGGCATAGGCACGGAAATCTGGCTTCAGCGCCTCGCCGAAGGCCACGGCCTTGGCGGCGATGACGTGCATCAGCGGGCCGCCCTGGAGGCCGGGGAACATGGCGGAGTTGATCTTCTTCGCCAGCGCTTCGTCGTTGGTGAGCACCATGCCGCCGCGCGGGCCACGCAGGGTTTTGTGCGTTGTCGTGGTGGTGATGTGGGCATGCGGCACCGGCGAGGGGTAGACGCCCGCGGCGACGAGGCCAGCGTAATGCGCCATGTCGACCAGCAAATAGGCACCGACCGCATCGGCAATGGCCCGGAAGCGGGCAAAATCGATCTCGCGCGAATAGGCCGAACCGCCGGCGATGATCATCTTCGGCTTGCACTCATGCGCCAGCTTCTCGACCACATCATAGTCGATGAGGCCATCCTCGGCGCGCACGCCGTAGCTGACGGGCTTGAACCATTTGCCTGAGAAATTCACCGGGGCGCCATGCGTCAGGTGGCCACCGGCAGCGAGGTCCATCGCCAGGAATGTGTCGCCGGTGTTCAGCAGCGCCAGGAAGACGGCGAGGTTAGCCGAGGCGCCGGAATGCGGCTGCACATTGGCGAAGCCCGCGCCGAACAGCTGCTTGGCGCGCTCGATTGCCAGCGTCTCGGCCACATCGACGAATTCGCAGCCGCCGTAATAGCGCCGGCCGGGATAGCCCTCGGCGTATTTGTTGGTCATCACCGAGCCCTGGGCTTCCAGCACGGCGCGGGAGACGATGTTTTCCGAGGCGATGAGCTCGATGCCGTCCTGCTCGCGCACCAGCTCCTGGGCGATGCAGGCCGCGATCTCGGGGTCGGCCTCGGCCAGGCCGGCCTGGAAGAAGCGGGCGGGGAGGAAGCGGGCGGTGGTCTCGTTCATGCCGGTTGCCTTTCGATCTTGGCGATTCGGCGGTCATGCCGGCCGCCTTCATAGGGAGTGGCGAGGAAGGTGAGCAGCGAATCCAGCGCCACCTCCACGCCTGTGGTGCGTCCGCCGAAGCAGGCGATATTGGCGTCGTTATGCGCCCTGGTAAGACGCGCTTCGGTTGTGTTGTGCAGGACCGTGGCGCGGATGCCGGGGTTGCGGTTGGCGGCGATCGCCATGCCGATGCCCGACCCGCAGACCAGCACGCCGAAGCGGGCGGCGCCAGATGCCACCATGGTGGCCACGGGCGCGGCGAAATCCGGATAATCCACGCTCTCGGTGCCATGGGTGCCGAGATCGGTCACGGCATGGCCCGCCGCCTGCAGCGCGGCCAGCAGCTGGCGCTTGAGGTCGATGCCGCCATGGTCGGCGCCGATGGCGATGGTGAGCGATTCCATGATGGGTGCTTATCATAGCCAGCCCCGGGGACGAAATGCGCCAGCCGGGGTTCAGACGCCAGCCAAGCCCATGGCTCTCTCACGCGTCAGCAGGGCGGCGTGTTCCTCGGCGATATAGTCGCGCGTCAGCGGCACCGCGTCCCGCCGCCGCGCCAACTGCATGTGGAAAACCTGCTGGCCGCCGGTGCGAAACACCTGCTCGGCGCTGACCAGGTAGAATTCGAACATCCGGCAGAAGGTCTCGTCATACATCGCGGCGATGGCGGCACGGTTCGCCTCGAAGCGTTGCTGCCAATGCGCCAGGGTGTACGCATAGTGCACGCGAAGGAATTCCAGGTCGGTGACCCAGAGGCGGTTGCGCTCGGTGCTCGGCAGCACCTCGGATAGGGCAGGGGCGTAGCCGCCGGGGAAGATGTATTTGCGCAGCCAGGGGCTGGTGGTGCTGGGCGGGCTCATCTTGCCGATGGAATGCAGCAGCATCACGCCATCCTCGGCCAGCATGGCGTCGGCCTTGCGGAAAAATTCATCGTAATGCGCGACGCCGACATGCTCGAACATGCCCACCGAGACGATGCGGTCGAAGCGCTGGTCGATCTGGCGATAGTCGCGCAGCTCGAAGCTGACACGGTCGGCCACGCCGGCCTCGGCGGCGCGGACGCAGGCCAGTTCATGCTGCTCGCGCGAGAGGGTGACGCCCAGCACCCGCACATCGGCGACCCGGGCGAGGTAGATGGCAAGCCCGCCCCAGCCCGAGCCGATATCGAGCACGCTCATCCCTGGCCGCAGCCGCAGCTTGGCCGCGATCAACCGGCATTTGTTGATCTGCGCCGCCTCCAGGCTCTCCTCCGGGTCGCGAAAATAGGCGCAGGAGTAGAACATGCCCGCATCGAGGAAGAGGCGGTACAGCTCGTTCCCGATGTCATAGTGATGCGCCACATTGGCCTGGGCGCGGCCCACTGGATTGGCCTGCTGGAAGCGCTTCAGCATGCGCGAGATCGGGCGCAGCACCCGCTGCGAGGGCGAATTGGCCAGGCCCTGGCGGTTCATTGAGAAGAGGATGAGGAAATCGCGCAGCGAGGAGCCGGGGAAGCTCATCCGGCCATCCATATAGGCCTCCCCGCCATGCAGCTCGGGATTGAGGAAGAGCTTGTGATAGAGCGAGCGGTCCGTGAGGCGCATGGTCACTTCGGGCGCAGGGCCGGCGGGGCCGGTCGGCGTGCCACGGAAGGCATGACGGCGACCGGCATGGTCGATCACGGTCAGGCTGCCGCAGCGGATGAATGATTTCAGCATCATGGACAATGGAAACATCGGTCAACCTTCCGTTGAAGGTTTTTTGCCCGGCGGGAGGGGCCGGGACAAGCCGGAAGTTTCGGGGACAGGTTTCGGATCCTGCCTCGGGCGTGCCGTCGTTGAATCTGGGTTAGGGCGCGGCCCATGGGATGAGATGAAACTCCGCATTCTCGACGTGCCGCGCTGTGGCGGCGGCTTGTTGGCGCATGGAGTTCTCACGTGGCTGGTTCCGCTGCGGCCGATGGCACGGGTCGTATAACGCGAGTTACAAGCTGACCCGGTAGACCCCGCACATGATGAAAATTGGCCTAAACCTTGACCGATTCTGGGGGTACCCCGACGCACAGCCCCTAGGACAGGAGAGAACCCAGCCAGTTCATGCATCTGCAAAGAGAAATTGGTGACCCGTGCGGGAATCGAACCCGCCTTTCAGCTGTGAAAGAGCCGTGTCCTAACCGATAGACGAACGGGCCAATGGGTGCGCGACTTACGGGACTGACCGGGGGTGGTCAATCCCTGGCCGGGCTTCCATCGACAATCTGGAAGCCTGCCGTCACCTGATCATTCCAGCGCTCCGCCCGCAAATGCCCGGCGAGGTGCAGCGGCACACCGCGCGCGCCCAGCAGCAGCTCGGCCAGCGGGCCGTCCTTGGCGCGGAAACACACGGCCTTGAGGCGGCCGCCATCCTCGCCCTCCAGGAAGGCGCGGACGACGCTGCCCTCGCTGCCCACCCGGTCGGCCTTCACCACGCGGGCGCGGGGCAGGGCGAAGAGCGGTTCTTCATTGCCCGCGCCGAAGGGGGCCAGGCGCTCGATCTGCCCGGCCATCTCCACTGTGGCGCCGCGCACCGTCAGCGTGCCGTCGAGCAGCAATTGCCCGGCCGCGGGCAGCGCGGTCGCCGCCGAGAGGCGCTCATCCAGCAGGGCGTGGAATTCCTCCAACCGCCCCTCGGCGCAGGAGAAGCCGGCCGCCATGGCATGGCCGCCGCCGGTCAGCAGCATCTCTTTCGCCCGGGCATAGAGCACGGCCGCCCCCAGATCGATGCCGGTGACGCTGCGGCCCGAGCCCTTGGCCACACCATCGGCCACGCCGGCCACGAGGCTGGGGCGGTTGAATTTTTCCTTCAGCCGCGAGGCGACGATGCCGACCACCCCGGGATGCCAGCCGGCACCACGCACCAGCAACACGGCATGGCCGCGCGCCAGCTGGGCGGCGCCCTGGTCCAGCGCATCCTGCAGCACCGACGCCTCGACCTCCTGCCGCCTGCGGTTCACCGCATCCAGCCGCTCGGCCATCGGCGTCGCCTCGACCTCATCGGCGGCGAGCAGCAGGCGCAGGCCCAGATCGGGTTCGGCGATGCGCCCGCCGGCATTGATCCGGGGGCCGAGGGTAAAGCCCAGCGTAAAGGCCGTAGGCTCGCCCTTGGCGCCGGAGATGGCCAGCAGGGCCGAGAGACCGGGCCGGGCACGCCGGGCCAGCACCCGCAGCCCTTGGGCCACCAGCGCGCGGTTCACGCCCACCAGCGGCACCACGTCGCAGACCGTGGCCAGCGCCACCATGTCGAGCATGTCGAGCAGGTCGGGCGCCGGGCGGGTGCTGAAATGCCCGGCATGGCGCAGCGCCCGATGCGTCGCCACCAGCGCCAGGAAGGCCACGCCGGCGGCACAGAGATGGCCCAGGCCCGACCCGCAATCCAAACGGTTGGGGTTCACCGCGGCCAGCACCGGCGGCGGCGGCCCCTCGGCCTTGTGGTGGTCGAGTACCACGACGTCACAGCGCCCCTCGGCCACGGCCAGGGCCGCATGGGCCGCTATGCCGCAATCCACGCAGATGATCAGCTGTGCCCCGGCATCGCACAGCGCCGTGATGGCCGGCGCATTGGGGCCATAGCCCTCCTTCAGCCTGTCGGGCACGTAGTGGCTGACGGCGCAGCCGAGTTCGCGCAGCCCCTGCACGATCAGCGCGCCGGAGCAGGCGCCGTCCACATCATAATCGGCGAAGACAGCGACCTGTTCGCCGCGCCGCACCGCCTCGGCCATGCGCGCGGCGGCGCGGTCCATGTCGCGCAGGATGGAGGGGTCGGGCAGCAGGGCACGCAGTTTCGGCGCCAGAAAATCGGAGGCGGTGTCTGTGCCGATGCCGCGGGCGGCCAGCAGGCGGCCTACCAGTTCGGGCACATCGAGGCGCTGTGCCAGCATGAGCCCCGCGCGCTCATCGGCCGCGCGCCACGCCCAGGCCCGTCCCGTGGCGCTGGGAGAGACCCCCAGCGCAGCCTCAGGCAATGAAGGAGACCGGCTTCACATTGAAATTGTGATGACCCTCGATGTAGCGGACGGTGCCGGATTTGCTGCGCATGACGATGGAATGGGTATAGGCGCCGCCGCCGAAGCGCCGCACACCCTTGAGCATTGGCCCCGTGGTCACGCCGGTGGCGGCGAACATGACGTTGCCCTTCGCCATTTCCTCGAGCCGGAAGATGCGGTTGGGGTCGGTGATGCCCATGGATTTGGCGCGCTCGATCTGACTGTCATCCTCGTAGATCAGCCTGCCGTACATCTGGCCGCCGATGCAGCGCAGCGCCGCGGCCGCCAACACCCCCTCGGGCGCGCCGCCCCAGCCGACATAGATGTCCACTCCTGTCTCCGGTTGGCTCACGGCAACGAGGCCCGAGACATCGCCATCGGGGATGAGCATGACGCGCGCGCCTGCAGCACGGCAGGCTTTCAGCAGTTCCTTATGGCGGTCACGATCGAGCATGCAGACGGTGAGGTCGCCGACATCGCATTTCTTGGCCTTCGCCAGCGATTTCAGGTTCTGCTCCATCGTTGCGTCCAGGCTGACCACGTCATCGGGCAGGCCGGGCCCCACGGCCAGCTTGTCCATGTAGATATCCGGCGCATTGAGGAAGCCGCCCTTCTCGGCCAGCGCCACCGTCGTCATGGCATTGGGCCCGCCTTTGGCGGTCAGGCTCGTGCCCTCCAATGGGTCCACGGCGATATCGGCCAGCGGGCCACCGCCCGACTTGGCGTAGAGGCCGACCTTCTCGCCGATATAGAGCATCGGCGCCTCGTCCATCTCGCCCTCGCCGATCACGACCGTACCGTCGATGGCCACCGTGTCGAAGGCGTGCCGCATGGCTTCCACGGCGGCACCGTCGGCGGCGTTCTTATCGCCCTTGCCCACCCAGTTGGAGGCGGCGAGTGCGGCGGCCTCCGTCACCCGCACCAGTTCGAGGGCGAGGTTGCGATCAGTGACCTGACCATCGGTGGGCATCATGGCGGCGGCTCCGGCTTACTTGGGGGTGAGGATGATGTCGGCGGTGACGCGGGCGGTGATCACGATGTCCTCGCGCACCAGCTGCGGCGGCGCGCTGGAATAGCCGCCGGCGCGCATGGCGGTGGCTGCCATGGGGGTAGGTCCGTCGGCCGCGGTGTCCAGGAAGATGTCGCGCATCTGGCTGACCTGCATGCCGAGTTCGTCGGCCACCAGGGCGGCACGGGCGCGGACCTGGCGCAGCGCGTCGCGCGCCGCCTCCTCGCGCGCCGCGCGGGTTGGCGCCTCGGTCAGGCGCCATTGTAGGTCGATCACGGCCAGGCCCGATTGCTGCAGCCGGCCGGCCAGTTCCAGCAGCGCCACGGGGTCGCCCGCGCGCAATGTGAGTGATTGCGTCGCCACCCAGTCCCGCCCGAGTTCGGGCCGGCTGGCGCTGGGGCGCGAGGTGGTGGCGGTAATGCCCGGGGTGGCACGGGCGGCCTCTAGCGCCGCGGTGATGGCGCGGTTCACCGCACCTTGCGCGGCGGCGGCCTGGCTGTTGCGGAACTCTGCCTTCAGCGAGGCCTGGATTTCATCAGGCTCGCGCCGCGCCGTGCCGGTCTCGGAGACGCGCAGGCGGGTGGCCTCATCGGCCGCGGCTGGCGGGGTCAGTGCGAGAAGTGAGGGGGCGAGGAGGGGAAGGGCGAGAAGGGCGCGGCGTGGGGTCACAGCGTTTCGATCCTGATGAGGGCGGGCTTTTCCAGCACGGAATCGAGGTCGGCAAGGCGGGCCATGGCGGCCTGCATCGCTGCTTCCTCGCATTCATGGGTGGTGAGAACCACCGGCACCGCCTCGCCCGGCGCGCGGCCGCGCTGGAGCATGGATTCGAGGCTGATCGACGCATCGCGCAGCACGGCGGTGACATCGGCGATCACGCCCGGCCGGTCCAGCACCATCAGCCTGAGGTAATAGGCGCCGCGATGGCGCTGCATCGGCACGCAAGGGGTGTGGTTGAGCGCCGATTGCTCGGCGCCCCAGACCGGACTGTGGCGGTCACGCGCGATGTCGATAAGGTCGGCCACCACAGCACTCGCGGTCGGCCCGCCGCCGGCGCCGCGGCCCTCGAACATGACCCGACCCACCGCATCGCCCTCGGCCACCACCGCGTTGAACACGCCGTCGACGCGGGCGATGGGCGCGCTGAGCGGCACCATGCAGGGATGCACCCGGGCGGAGATGCCGGCCTCGCCCCGCTCGGCCAGGCCCAGGAGCTTAATGCGGAAGCCCAGCGCCTCGGCCATGGCGATGTCGACCGCGGAAATCTCGCGGATACCCTCGACATGCACCTCCTCGAACGCGACGGGGCGGTTGAAGGCCAGCGCGGCCAGGATGGCCAGCTTGTGCGCGGCATCGATGCCATCGATGTCGAAGGAGGGATCCGCCTCAGCATAGCCCAGGCGTTGCGCCTCATGCAGCACCTCGGCGAATTGCAGGCCGCGGATGCGCATCTCGGTCAGGATATAGTTGCAGGTGCCGTTCAGGATGCCGGCGACACGGCGGATGGCATTGCCCGAAAGCCCCTCGCGCAGCGCCTTGATGGCCGGGATTCCGCCGGCCACTGCGGCCTCGAATGCCAGCGTGACGCCTTTCTGTTCGGCGAGGGCGGCCAGGGCGCGGCCATGGATGGCGAGCAACGCCTTGTTGGCGGTGACCACGGGTTTGCCGGCGGCCAGTGCAGCCTCGACCAGCGCGCGGGCCGAACCCTCGCTGCCGCCGATGGCCTCGACCACGACATCGACTCCGGGGTCGGAGGCCAGCGCCACGGCGTCCTCGTACCAGCGCAACCCGGCCAGCGGCACGCCGCGATCCTTGTGCCGATCGCGCGAGGAGACGGCGGTGACCGCGATGGGCCGTCCTGCGCGCGCGGTGATGATGCCGGCATTGCTGCGCAGCAGATTGGCCACGCCCGCGCCCACGGTGCCCAGGCCCGCGATGCCGATCAGAAGCGGTTTGCTCATGGCTGGAGCCCGCGATTCACGCCGGCGGTGCTCGCAGTGCTGGCGCTGTGCTGCGCCCTGTGGCGATCGCGGCTCATGCTTCGGACAATTCCTCGATCGGCGCGGCATTGTCGCCGGCGAGAAAGCCGCGGATGCCACGCAGCGCCTGGCGGATGCGGTGATTGTTCTCGACGAGCGCGATGCGGACATGGCCATCGCCATGCTCGCCGAAGCCGATGCCAGGGGCGACGGCGACTTTCGCCTTTTCCAGCAGCAGCTTGGAGAAGCCCACGGAGCCGAGATGGCGGAATTTCTCCGGGATCGGCGCCCAGAGGAACATCGAGCCATCGGGCGAAGGCACGTCCCAGCCCGCGGCATGCAGGCCCTTCACCAGCACGTCGCGGCGGTCCTTGTAGAGGGCGCGCATCTCGGCCACGCAATCCTGTGGGCCGTTGAGTGCCGCGGCGGCAGCGATCTGGATGGGGGCGAAGGCGCCGTAGTCGAGGTAGCTCTTCACCCGGGCCAGGGCGGAGATCAGGCGCGGGTTGCCGGCGGCGAAGCCCATGCGCCAGCCCGGCATGTTGTAGGTCTTCGACAGCGAGGTGAATTCCACCGTGCAGTCCATGGCGCCGGGGATTTCCAGCACAGAGGGCGGCGGCGTATCGGTGAAATACAGCTCGGCATAGGCGAGGTCGCTGAGAATGAAGAGCTCATGCTTCAGCGCCAGCGCGACCAGGTCCTTGTAGAACTCCCGCGTCGCCAGCAGCGCCGTGGGGTTGGAGGGGAAGTTCACGATCAGGGCGGTGGGCTTGGGCACCGAGTGGCGCACCGCGCGGTCGATCGCGGCCAGCATGCTGTCATCGGGCGTGTAGGGAATGAAGCGGGCCGACGCGCCGGCGATGATGAAGCCGAACTGATGGATGGGGTAGGAGGGGTTCGGCACCAGGATGGTGTCGCCGGGTGAGGAGATGGCCTGCGCCAGGTTTGCAAGGCCCTCCTTGGAGCCGAGCGTGGCCACCACCTCCGTCTCCGGGTTCAGCTTCACACCGAAGCGGCGGTCGTAATAGCCCGCCAGGGCCTTGCGCAGGCCTGGGATGCCCTTGGACATCGAATAGCGGTGGGTGCGCGGGTCCTGCACTGCCTCGATCATCTTGGCCACGATATGCGCCGGCGTCGGGCTGTCAGGGTTGCCCATGCCCAGGTCCACGATGTCCTCGGCCGCGGCGCGAGCCTTGGCCTTGGCCGAGTTCACCTCGGCGAAGACATAGGGCGGCAGGCGGCGGATGCGGTGGAATTCTTCTGGCATGGCGCTTCGTGTGTTCAGGGTTACAAAATCCGTGTGTAGCCCAGCCCGTCGGCGGGGGCCACAGAGGTGACGCGCCTCAGTTCACAGGCTGGGCGCGGGGGGCGGCGACGTACCGGGCGGGCCCAGCAGGTCGGGCGTGGGCAGGGCCGGCACCTGGCCAGGCTCGGGTGCCACGGCACCGGGGGCGATCGCCGGCGGGCCGGTCCAGGGAATCGGTGCGGCGCGGGACAGGTTGGGCGGCGGCGGCGGCGCGGCCGGCAGGTTGGGCATGCCCGGGGCGGGGCCGATGAAGCGCGCGGGGCCCATGGTGCGCAGCGCCAATGGCTCACGCGACTGCGCGCGGTCGGCCGCCAGGGCATTGTCGAGGCTCATTCGCGTCGCCGGGTCCGGCCGGTCGGGCCGGGCTGGCACCATGGCCAGGTTGCCGCTGGGCAGGTCGAGCCCCGGGGGCGCGATGCGGGATTCGAAATTGGCGCCGGATATCTCCCGCCAAAGCGTACCCGGGTTGAGCTGGGCCGGCACCGCGCAGCCAGCCAGGGGCCAGGCGGCAGCCAGTAAAAGCAAAATGCCGCGTGCTTGCGCAGCCCATGTGTGCTTTCTACCCTGCAACAGCATCACCGCCATGCGCCTTGCCATCTTCACCGCCGGTTTGCCCGGATGTGAGGCGGGTTGGAAGGGGGTGGCAGTACAACATCTGACGGACGTATCATGGCCGACAAGAACAACAACGAAACACCCCAATTCGGCCTGCCGGACCCGGCCCTGATGACCCGCACCATGGCGGAGGTCGCCGAGCGTGGCCAGCGGATCGTGGGCGATTTCCTGCGCCGCCAATCCACCGATGCCACCAAGCCCGACCCGTTGAACATCGGCCATGCCTTCATGGAAATGACGGCGAAGATGATGGCCAACCCCACGCAGCTCGTGCATGCCCAGATCGGCTTCTGGCAGGATTACCTCACCCTGTGGTCCAACACCGCGCGCCGCATGATGGGTGGCGAGGCGCCGGCGGTGATCGAGGAAGCCAAAGGTGACCGCCGCTTCAAGGATGACGCCTGGCGCGAGAACGAGGTCTTCGACTTCATTCGGCAGAGCTACCTGCTCAGCAGCCGCTATTTCACAAGTGTCGTGCAGGGCACCGAAGGGCTGGACGCCAAGACCGCCCAGAAGGTGGATTTCTACACCCGCCAATTCGTCGATGCGATGAGCCCGGCCAATTTCGTCATGACCAACCCCGAGGTGCTGCGCCGCACTGCGGAGACGGGCGGCGCCAACCTGCTGAAGGGGCTGACCAACCTCCTCGCCGACCTCGAGCGCGGCAAGGGCAAGCTTCGCATCCGCATGACGGATGACAGCAAGTTCAAGGTGGGCGAGAACATCGCCGTCACCCCCGGCAAGGTCGTCTTTCAGAACGACCTCATGCAGCTCATCCAATACGCGCCGACGACCGAGACGGTGTACAAGCGCCCGCTGGTGATCTTTCCGCCCTGGATCAACAAATTCTACATCCTCGACCTGCGACCGAAGAACTCCTTCATCCGTTGGGCGGTGGAGCAGGGCCACACGGTCTTTGTCGCCTCCTGGGTGAACCCGGATGAGCATCTCTCCGAGAAGGGGTTCGATGATTACATGAAGGAGGGCGTGCTGGCCGCGCTCGACGCCATCGAGGCGGCGACGGGCGAGCGCGCGGTGAACGCCATCGGCTATTGCCTGGGCGGCACGCTGCTGGCCACGACGCTCGCCTACATGGCCACCAAGCGCGACACGCGGATTAAGACCGCAACCTATTTCGTGACCATGACCGATTTCGAGGAGGCCGGCGAGCTCGGTGTCTTCATCGACGAGGAGCAGTTGCAGGGACTGGAGGAGCGCATGGAGAAGCGCGGCTTCCTCGATGGCCGCGAAATGGCGACAACTTTCAACATGCTGCGCGCCAATGACCTGATCTGGTCCTTTGTGGTGAACAACTACCTGATGGGGCAGGAGCCGTTTCCCTTCGACCTGCTGTACTGGAACGACGACAGCACCCGCATGCCGGCGAAGATGCACAGCTTCTATCTGCGCCGGATGTACCAGGAGAATGACCTCTGCAAGGCAGGCGCCATCACCCTGATGGGCGCGCCCATCGACCTGCGAAAGATCAAGGTGCCGAGCTACCTGATCAGCACGCGTGAGGACCATATCGCGCCGTGGAAGAGCACCTATCGCGGCACGCAGCTTTATTCGGGTCCGGTGCGATTCGTGCTGGCGGCGAGCGGGCATATCGCCGGCGTGGTGAACCCGCCCGAGGGCGGCAAGTACAGCCATTGGGTGAATGAGGAACTGCCGGCGACGGCCGATGAATGGTTCGCCGGCGCGACCGAACTGGCAGGCAGCTGGTGGCCGGACTGGCAGCGCTGGATCATCGCTCAAGACAAGGCCATGGTTCCGGCGCGGGTCCCGGGCGAGGGCAAGCTGCCGGCGCTGGAGGATGCGCCGGGCAGCTATGTGCGGGTGATGGCAACAGATTGATCTTGCGGTTGTGTCGCGTTTTGTGTGCCGTCTCTTATCAAAGGAGACCAGCCATGGGCGCGCTGATCGATGACCTCAACGTTCGGAACCTGCGCGACAACCTCGCCGAGCATCTTTCCCGCGTGGCCGCCGGCGCATCACTGGTCGTGACCTCGCGCGGGCAGCCGGTGGCGCGCGTGATGCCCTATGTGGCGGCCGATGCGCGGCGGTTAGGCTTCATGGAGGGGCAGATCGCCTTTCTCGACGCGGATGAGGGCATGGAGGCAGATATCGCGGCCTCCATTGCCGCTGAGCTTGATCCCCTGACTTGAGGCTGCTGCTGGATACCCAGGTGCTGCTATGGTTCGCGGCCGGGCACCCCAGGCTGGGGCGGGCCGTGCGCGGGGCGATCGCTTCGCCCGCCAATGAGGTGCTGGTGAGCGCCGTGTCGCTCTGGGAAGCCGCGATCAAGGTGCGGGCGGGCAAGCTCGTGGTTGAGATACCGGCGCTGACCGCGGGTTGCGTGCGGGCGGGGTTTCGGGTTCTCGAACTCTCGCCCCTGCATGTCGCGCGGTTGATGAAGCTGCCGCTGCCCGGCGAACATCGCGATCCCTTCGGCCACCTGCTGCTGGCGCAGGCGTCGGCGGAGCGGGCGCAATTCGTCACCGCTGATATGCGGCTGGAGGGTTTTGGGGTGGCGGTGTTCTCCGCGGGTTGAGCTTTCCCGCCCAGGGTGCCACCTGCATCGCCATGCTTCGCCTGCACGACATCACCCTTCCGCTCGATCATGATGCGGCCGCCTTGCCGGCCGCCATCGCCGCGCGCCTGGGCGCGGCCCCGCTGCATTGGCAGATCGTCCGCCGCGGCGTGGACGCCCGCAAACGCAGCGAGATCAAGCTGGTCTATTCCATCGATGTGACGCCGGCCGCCCCCGCGCCAGACCACCCCAAGACCGTCCCCGCCCCCGACATGCGCTACCGGTTCGTGGCCGAGGCGCCGGAAGGTTTTGCCGCGCGCCCCGTTGTCGTCGGCACCGGGCCCTGCGGCATCTTCGCCGCCCTGCTGCTGGCGCAGATGGGCTTCCGGCCGATCATCCTCGAACGCGGCCAGCCCGTCCGCCAGCGCACCAAGGACACCTGGGGGCTGTGGCGCCGCAACATTCTCAAACCCGAATCCAACGTGCAGTACGGCGAGGGCGGGGCCGGCACCTTTTCCGACGGAAAGCTCTATTCGCAGATCCGCGATCCGCTTCTGCACGGGCGAAAAGTGCTGACCGAATTCGTGAAGGCCGGTGCACCCGAAGAAATCCTCTGGGTTGCCAAGCCGCATATCGGCACGTTTCGGCTGGTCTCGATGGTCGAGCGGATGCGCGCCGAGATCGAGGCGCTGGGCGGCGAATACCGCTTCGGTACCCGGATGGAGGAGGTGCTGCTTGGGGCGGACCGCCAGGTCGAGGGGCTGCGCCTGTCCGACGGCACCGTACTGGCGGCCCGCCATGTTGTGCTGGCCCTTGGCCATTCCGCCCGCGACAGTTTTGCCATGCTGCACGCCGCCGGTGTCGCCATGGAGGCCAAGCCGCTCTCCATCGGGGTTCGCATCGAACACCCGCAATCCATCATCGACCAGGCCCGCTACGGCCATGCCGCCGGCAACTCCATCCTGGGCGCGGCCGACTACAAGCTGGTGCACCACGCCGCCAATGGCCGCTCGGTCTACAGCTTCTGCATGTGCCCGGGCGGGCGGGTGGTGGCAGCAGCCAGCGAACCCGGGCGGCTTGTAACCAATGGTATGAGCCAGTATTCGCGGGCCGAATTCAACGCCAATGCGGGCATCGTGGTTGGCATCTCGCCGGCGGATTTTCCCGAAGCCGGGCCGCTCGGCGGCATCGCCTTCCAGCGCCATTGGGAGGAGCAGGCTTTTTTGGCCGGCGGCGGGACCTATGCCGCGCCCGCCCAGCGGGTGGAGGATTTTCTGGCCGGCCGACCCTCCACCACCCTCGGCGCCGTCACTCCCAGCTACAAGCCCGGGGTGACGCCGACCGATCTCTCGCTTTGCCTCCCCGACTTCGCCACCACCGCGATCCGCGAGGCCCTGCCCGCCTTCGGCCGCCAGATCCGCGGCTTCGCCATGGCCGACGCCGTGATGACCGGGGTCGAGACCCGCACCTCCTCGCCGCTGCGCATCGACCGCACCGACACCTGCGAGAGCCCGAACACCCCCGGCCTCTACCCCGCCGGCGAAGGCGCGGGCTACGCCGGCGGCATCCTCTCGGCCGGAGTGGACGGCATCCGTGTGGCCGAGGCAGTGGCCTGCGCCATGCTGGGCACCAGCCTGCCGCCGGGACGGCGACGGGCTGCGCCTGTCAGCGATGGGTGGGGGTAGGGGGGATGCCGGTGGCTCTTGGGGAAGGCAGCGCCATCCCGGTGGCTGCATCTCACCCCAGCAGCCGCCTCGCATTGCCTTCCAGCAGCACCTGCCGCGTCGCAGTATTCTCCACCGTCGCCTCAATCTCCTCCACGCCTTCGGTCGTGCCCATGTCGAAGGGGTAGTCGGTGCCGAAGATCACCCTTTTCTCGCCCACCTCGTCGAGCAGGAAGCGCAGCGGTCCCGGCGCATGGGTGATGCTGTCATAGAGCAGCCGGGACAGGCTTTCCGCCGGGTCGCCCTTCAGCCGCACATGCGGCTCACGACGCACCTTCCAGCCATGCCGAAAGCGCCCGGCCTGGAAGGGCGTGAAGCCGCCGGCATGGGACAGGCAGAAGCGGATATCCGGATAGCGCTCGATCACCCCGCCAAAGATCAGTGACGCGGCGGCGATGGTCGTCTCAAGCGGGTTGCCCACTAGGTTGGTGAGGTAATAGCTGTGCATACGCGCTGCCCCCACCACTTTGTGCGGATGCACCAGCACGAAGAGGCGGTGGCGGTGCAGCACCTCCCACACCGCATCCAGCGCCGGCATATCAAGATTTTGCCCGCCGATATTGGAACCGAGATGCAGCCCCCGCAGGCCATGGGTGGTCACGGCGCGTTCCAGCACCGCCGCCGCCCGTGCGGGGTCCTGCATGGGCAGCGTGGCCATGCCGATGAAGCGGCCGGGGTGCTGGCGGCACAGCGCGGAGATGGCGGCGTTCTGCAATTCGCAGACCGCCTCGCAGGCCCCGGCATCGGCCTCGTACAGGAAGGTATGTGGGATATTGGCGATGACATGGGTGTCGACGCGCTGTGCCGCCATATCGGCGAAGCGCCGCTCCAGGTCCCAGGCGCCGCGCGGGAAGGGGTTCTGCTTCACATCGAGGATCTCGAACAGGCCCGACTCATCATCGATGCGGGTGAGCTTGGGCGCCAGGGTCGGCACCTCACGCGCAATGGTGGCGATCATCGCCTCGGTCAGGATGTGGGTATGGGCGTCGATCACAGGCATGGCGGTTCTCCCTGGCGGCATAAGACGGAGGCCCCATGCGGGGGTCAAGGGCGGACGACGAGGAGGAATGCGTTGACCGCGCGCTCGCCTGCCGTTTAGCTCGGTCCAACAAACAGGGATGAAACGCGGGCATGATCCGAGCTTTCCGCCGCCGCGCCGGCCTGATCGCCATGCTGGCCTGCCCCTCGCTCGCGCGGTCTCAGGCGTGGCCTAGCCGCCCCATCCGTCTTGTGGTGCCGCTGGTGCCCGGCGGCACCACCGACCTTATCGCCCGCGTGCTGGCCGAGCCGTTGGGCCGCGCCCTGGGCCAGCCCGCGGTGGTGGAGAACCGTGCAGGTGCCAATGGCTGGATCGCCAATGAGATGGTGATGCGCGAGCGCGCCGATGGGCACATCCTGATCATCAACAATGTCTCGACCCATGGCATCAACTCGGCGCTCGCGGGCAATCGGTCGCTGGTGCCGTCGCGCAACCTTGCCCCCATCACCAATCTCATCGAGGCGCCGCAGGTCCTGCTGATCCCGGCCGATTTCCCGGCCCGCAGCATCGCCGAATTCATCGAGCGCGCGCGGGCGGCGCCGGCGCCGCTGGTCTTCGCCTCAGCCGGCGTGGGGTCGTACCAGCATATCGATCTCACCGCCTTCGCCCGCCGCGCCGGCCTCACCATGACGCATCTGCCGCTGCGCGGCGCGGGCGAGATGGTGCCGGTCATGCTGCGCGGCGATGCGCAGATCACCGAGTTCAACCTGGTCTCCGCCCTGCCGCATATCCAGGGCGGGCGGCTGCGGGCTCTCGCTGTGGTATCGCCCACCCGGTTGCCGCAGTTGCCCGATGTGCCTTCGACGGTCGAGGCAGGCTTTCCGGAACTCGTCACCACGCTATGGAATGGCCTCTTCGCCCCTGCCGGTACGCCGGCCGAGATCATCGCGACACTGCATGCCCAGACCACGCGCATCCTGCGCGACCCCGAGGTCTCGGGCGGGCTGGAACGCCAGGGCCTGCGGGTAACGGTGAGCGAAAGCCCGGCCGCCTTCGCCGATTATGTCGCGCGCGATGTGGCGCGATGGACCGCGCTGACCCGCGAATTCGGCATCAGCGAGGGGTAGGGCATGATCGCTTGAGGTGGAATCACCGAAACGGTGGATCATCCCCGCAACGCCAACTGGAGCGCGCACAGCGTGCTCCAGTCACGGCCCGCAGCTCTCCGGATCCACCGCCCGCGCCACATAGAGCGCGCTTTGCGGCGCGTAGTCGGCCCAGAGCGAACGAAGCTCCGCCAGTGGCGTGGCGTGGCGGTCCACCCGGATATCGACGAGCGGGAACTCCTCCCGCTCCACCACCAGCAGTGCGGCCGACAGGATGCTGCCATGCTCGCCCCCCGCGGCCTCGCCGGCCTCCAGCGCCGCGATCAGCCGTTCGGCCAGCGGCGCATCGGTGTGGGCGGTGAAACCCTGCGCGATGGCCGGCAGCACGCCGTCATTGGCCAGGATATTGCCCAGCGCCAGCACCCCCGGCCCCTGCACCGCGCCGAAGCAGGGTTTCACCCGCGCCCCGTGGAAGAAGGCTGTGGCGCCGGTGCGGTCCATCACGCCGATCTGCCGCCAGGCATGGTCGGGGGTGGAGGCGACCAGCGCCGCCACCGTCTCCGCCGCCGAGCAGCCAGAGGCCAGCAGCGCCACGCCGCGCGGCCCCAGCCGCGGGTCGGTGCGGTGCTGGGTGGCAACGGCGCCGATGCCGGCCCGGGCCCAGGGCACACGCGCGCCCACGCCAAAGCCCGAGGTGGTGGTGGCCACGCCGAATTGCCCGGTGCGCGGGCAATGGCCGAGGACGGAGAAGGTCATGGCATCCAGCCCAGGCTAAGCGGCGTGATGGTGTCGCCATCCCGCCCGAGATAATCCTTGGTCTTAGCGTTGCGAAGCGCCCTAGCCTGGGATTCCATCAGGATGCCAGCCGCCTCGCCGACATCCAGGCGGGTCGGGCGGCCATGGGCGAAGACGGTCTCGCCGCCCACGATCACCCGCTTTACCGCGCGCTCGGCTGCGTGGTGGACGAGGCTGCGCAGCGGGTCGCGCGCCGGCATCATCATGGGATGGGCGCAATCCACCAGCACGAGGTCCGCGGCCATGCCGGGCGCGAGGCGGCCCAGATCCGGCCTTCCCAGCGCATCGGCGCCGCCTGCGGTCGCGGCATGGAAGACCATGGCGGTATCCGCTGCCGCCAGGTCGCGCCTGCTGTTACGGGCGAGGATGATGGCGAGCCGCATCTCCTCGATGATGTTGTGCGGCGCGCAATCCGTGCCCATGCCCATCCGCACGCCCCGCGCCCGATAGGCGCCGAAATCCTTCAGATGCTCGCCATAGCGGGCAAAGGGTGTCGGGCAATGCGCCACCGCCACGCCGTGCTCGGCCAGCAGCCCCAGATCGCTGCGCGAATGCCAGGCGATGGAGGGATGCTCGTCCAGGAATATGCAATGGCCGAGCACCGTGGTGGGCGAGAGCAGCCCGATATCGGCCGCCCATTGAATCGGCGTACGGTTGTGCCGCCGGATGATTTCCCGGACCTCCACCACCGCCTGGGCGATGTGGATGGTAAAGGGCCGAGCGGTGTCCTTCGCCAGCGCCGCGGCCTCGCGCAGAAGCTCCTCCTCGACGGTGTCGATCTGCGCCGGAAAGACGATGGCCGAGAGTTTTCCGCTGGGATCGGCCTCCGCCTCATCCATCAGCGTCTGGGCGGCGGAGAAGCCGCGGCGGCCGGCCTGGGCGTCCCAGCTCCAGGTCACCGTCTGCGGCGCCGTCATGCCCCAGCGGGCCGAGGCGAAGCCCGGGCCGGCCCAGACCCGCAGTCCCGAATCACGCATCACCCGCATCCAGGCTGGAAACGGCGCGGTGAGGTCGACAAGTGAGGTCACGCCGGCGCCCATCAACTCGGCATAGGCCAGCCGCATCGCGGCCTCACGCCCCGCCTCATCCAGCGCATAGGCCTGGCTGCGCTCGAACAGCCCGGTCATCTGCTGTTCGGGCACGCCGTGGTCCTCGCGCACGCCGCGCATGCCGGGCTCGGTGGTGGGGTGGGCGTGGATGTTCACCAGGCCGGGCAGCACCAGCATGCCGGCGGCGTCGATCACCTCGCCATCGAATGGCGCCGCCGCATGCGGCGTGATGGAGGTGATGAGGCCGTTCTCGATGAGGATGTCACGGCCACGGGCATAGGCATGGGTCTGGCCATCCCAGAGGACGGACCAGGCGGCATTTCGGATCAGGGTTCGCATGGGGTGAGCTTGTCGCCCAGGGCCGCCGGACGCAACAGCCCTTCAGCCCGGCATGCGGTGGCCGAGGTCCTGGGCGAAGCGCAGCAGATATCCGTCTGGGTCCTGCACCAGGAATTCGCGCTGGCCACCCTCGACATCGCCGGTGCGGTACCAGGCCTCGCTCGGCGCCTCGAAGAGCGGCCAGCCGGCGGCGGCCAGGGCTTCCAGAATGGGCTCCAGCCGCTCCACCATGATCTGGAAATTCACCCCACGGCCGAAAGGGCGGGCCAGCTCGCCCGTCTCCCACCGCGCATTGCGGACGCAGAGCATCACCTGCGCCGGGCCGCGCGTGAGGAAGGCGAAGCCCGCCGCCGGCCGGTCATAGGCCAGCGCGAAACCCAGGCATCCCGTCCAGAACCGCAGGCTGGCCGCGAGGTCCGAGACATCCAGCTCGGGGATCAGGGCTGCGAATGCAGGCGGCCTGAAGCCGCCGCCGGCCGAGGCCGCGCGGGCCACGGCATCCATGGGTGATGCGGCGGTCATGAATCGGCGGTGATGTTCGCCCGCCGCACCACCTCGCGCCAGAGCACCAGTTCGCGCGCCTGGAATTGCGCCAGGTCCTCCGGGCTGCCACCCATCGGCTCCACCCCATTGCGGTCCAGCGCCGCCATGGTCTCGGGCCGCGAAAGGGCGGCGTTCAGCACGCCATTGATCCGCGCGGTGATCGCGGGCGGCAGCCCGGCCGGGCCATAGACCGCCCACCACGCCTCGACATTGATCGCCGGCAGGCCCGCTTCGGCGAAGGTCGGCACTGCGGGCAGCAGCAGGCTGCGCGTATCGCCGGTGATGCCCAGGCCCAGGATAGTACCGGCCTCGACATGCGGGCGGACGAACTGGGTGTGGTAGAACATGGCGTCCAGCGTGCCGCTCAGCAGGTCCGTCAGCGCCCGGCCGCCATCGCGATAGGGCACATGGGTGGTGGCGACGCCCGTCGCCTCGCCCAGCAGCGCATGGGCGAGGTGCCCCGTGGTGCCGGTGCCGGGCGAACCGATGGAGAGCGGGCGCGAGCGCGCCAGCGCCACGAACCCCGCCACGTCGCGCGGGCCCAGCTGCGGCCGCACCACCAGCAGGATTTTCGTCTTGGAATGCGCGATGATCGGCGTGAAGTCGCGCGCCGGATTATAGGCCAGCCCAGGCATGAGGTGTGGGTTCACGGCATGGGTGCCGATGGTGCCGAGCAGCAGCGAATACCCATCCGGCGGCGATTGCGCGACGTTGAGCGAGCCGATGGTGCCGCCCGCCCCGGCCCGGTTGTCCACCACCACCGCATGGCCGCCCAGCCCCGCCGAGATTTGCGCGGCGATAAGGCGGCCGATGATGTCGGTGGAGGAGCCGCCGGCAAAGGGCACGACCAGGCGGATCGGCCGGTCCGGCCAGGCGGACTGCGCCAGGGCCGGAGTGGCCAGGGCAGCGGCGAGCAGTGAGCGGCGCTTCATGGCGCATTATCCTCCCGAAGAGATCGACGCAGGCTCGCACAGCCATTCCCCGTCACGCAACGCCAGGCAGCTTTCCGGAAAATCCTGGGCGAATTCCGCCCCCGCATCGGCCAGCGCGCCCAGCACCTGGTCGAGCTGCCGCCAGGCGCCATTGTCGAGGTCATGCAGCACCATCAGCAGCGGCTGTTCGGCGGCAGAATGCAGCGCCAAAGCGCGATCGGGCCAGCCCTCGGGGTCGTCCCAGTCGCGCGGGATGGCGTTCCACAGCACCACGGTCCGGTGCTGTTCCTCCAACCAGGGCAGGGTGGCGCGGTGCAGGAGATGCGGCCCGATGCGCCCGCCGCCGCCATTGGGGCGGAAAAGGCGATGCGGGTTCAGCCCTGAAAGCCACGCATCGGCCTCCTCGATTTCGGCCCGCGCCTCGGCGGCCGGGCGGCGGCCGAGCGGCGTGCCATGGGTCAGGGTATGGTTGCCCACCCAATGCCCCTCGGCCGCCGCGCGCTCGGCCAGTGCGCGATGGTTGCGCAGCTTCTCGCCGATGACGAAGAAGGTGGTGGCGATGCCCCGGGCCTTAAGGATATCCAGCACATGCGGCGTGGCGCCGGGCTCAGGGCCATTGTCGAAGCTGAGCGTCAATCTCACGCCGGCGCTTCCTCGCCCAACGCCAGCACGCCTTGCGGCGCGGCGCCAGGGCAGGGGGCGTTGTGGGGGCGCAGCGCGCGCGTCACGCGGGCTCTTCCTCGCGCAGCGCCAGCACTTTGTCGACGCGCCGCCCATCCATATCCAGCACCTCGAATCGCCAGCCCGACCAGACGATCCGGTCGCCCTCCTTCGGCAGCCGGCCGAGCAGCGCCAGCATCAAGCCGCCCACCGTGTGGTAGGTGCCGGCATGCGGCAGCTCGGGCAGATCCAGCCGCGCCCGCAGCTCATCGGACGCCATCATGCCGTCGAGCAGCAACGAGCCATCATGGCGCACCAGCGTGCCGGGCTTTGGGCTCTCCGGCGCTGGGCCCAGCTCGCCCACGATAGCCTCCAGGAGGTCGGAGGCCGTCACCACGCCCTCGAAGCTGCCATACTCGTCCAGGACGAGAGCGAGGCCGATGCGGTCGGTGCGCAGCCGCTCCAGCGCATCCAGCGCGGTCAGGCTGTCAGGCAGCACGATGGGCTGGCGGAGCAGGGGGGCCAGGGCCAGCGGCGTGCCCTCGAGCAGCTGGTCCAGCAGATCCTTGGCCATGACCACGCCCACTACATGATCCACACTGCCATCGGCGACGATGAAGCGCGTCACCTCATGAGCGCGGAGGGCTGCCGCGATGTCCTGCGGCGCCGCGCCGCGGTCCAGCCAGGCGACCTCGGTGCGCGGTGTCATCAGCGCGCGCACCGGCTTGTCGGCTAGGCGCAGGACGCGCTCGATCATATGCCGCTCCTCCGATTCCAGGGCGCCCGTCTCGACGCTTTCGGCAACGACGGCCTTCACCTCCTCTTCCGTGATGCCCTGGTCCGCCGGCTTGTTCAGCCGCAGGCTAAGCAGGATCACCGAGGTGAGCGAGGAGAGTACCCAGACGAAGGGCGCGGTGGCGCGTGACAAGGCGGCGATGGGGCGCGCCACCATGATGGCGATGGTCTCGGGGTCGCGCAGCGCGACTTGCTTGGGCACCAGCTCGCCCAGCACCAGGTTCAGCGCGGTGATCAGCACGACGACGAGGGTGAAGGCGATCTCATGCGCGAAGCGGCCGAGCAGCGGCAGCCCGTCCATCGCATCGCCCAGCGGCCCGGCGATGGCGCTGCCGCCGAAGACGCCGGCGACGATGCCGACCATGGTGATGCCGACCTGCACGGTGGGCAGGAAGCGCTTGGGATCTTCCTGCAGCGCCAGCGCTGCCGTGGCACCCGGGCTTCCGCGCCGGGCAATCGCCTGGAGCCGCGTCTTGCGAGAGGAGACTATGGCGAGCTCGCTCATCGCGAAAACGCCGTTCAGCCCGACGAGCAGAAGGATGATGAGGATCTCGAAACCAATGCCCATGGCGGCCTTCTACCCCGCATTGGTCGCGGCGCACATCGGCCTTTGTCGGCGCCAGGCGGGCATGGCATGAAGTCAGGCATGAACACGCCTCTCCCCGCCCTGGCCTGGCCGCTCGGCCTCGCCGGCCTTCTGCCGTTTCTGGGCGGGCTTGCCGCGATGTGGCTATGGCCGGGCTGGGGTGGTCATGCGCTGGCCGCCTATGGCGCCGCGATTCTGTCTTTCCTGGGTGCCGTGCATTGGGGGCTGGCCCTGGCCGCGCCCGACGTGGCGGCGCGGGCCCGGCTGATCGGCGGCGTGATACCCTCGCTGGTCGCCTGGGTGGCGTTGTTGATGCCGCTGCCGGTTGGGCTGACCATATTGGCATTGGGTCTGCTGGGCCTCGCGATGGTCGAAACCCTGGCTGCCGGGCGCGGCTTGTTGCCGCGGGCCTATATCCCGTTGCGCTGGGTGCTGACCGGCGTGGCCAGCGCAACACTTATTGCTGGAGCATCGATAAACTAGCAAAAAGTGACTTGTGTGTTTTTTTGAGACTGGTTAAGGTTCTGCTAACGGAAGCGCAGACGCGATGGGGCGTCGCTTTCCCGCAAGAGTAGTGGTGACATGAACGAGAAGCCAGCGGCAGTGATCGCCTTTCCCAACAAGCCCGAGGACCGGCTGCGCGTGGCGCTGCGTGAGTTGGAGACGGCGCTGGCGGACCAGTCCATGGCGTTCCAGGAATTCCGCATGAACATGGCGTTGCTCGGCAGCAGCGTCGGCGGCCTCGAGCGCAGCCTTGAATCCTATCGCGGTACGCTGGATGCCGTGGCCACCGATGTGGCCACGGCGAATCATACGGCGCGCGAGGTAGAGGCCCGCACCGACCAATTGCTGCGGTAGGGAACCATGCGTTGAGGCGAAATCGCCCAAAACGCTGATCCATCCTCTCAAAAATGGTTGGACCACGTGGCGTGAACACAGCGCGGTCTATGCGGGGCTGTCATGAAAAGCCCCTGTTCGGTGACCGCCGGCCCCGCTACACCTGGGTGATGCGCATGCCGACACGCCAGCTGATCGCCCTCCTCCTGCTCATCCCAGCACTCGGGGGCTGCTCAAACCTGTTCCGCCGCACGGGCAGCTATGACCTGGCCGAACTTACGGTCAGCGCGCCGGTGTTCGGCGAGATCATCCGTGCCGCCGCGGTCTGCTCCGTGCCCGTCTCGCTCACCGCCCAGGACCGTGCCGCGCGGATCGAGGGTGCCGCTCTCCTGGCCTTCGCCCGCCAGGGTGGCGAGGCCGCGCGCAACCAGTACCTTGCCAGCGTGCAGCCGCCGAATTTCGACCCCTCGCAGCGCGGGCGCGACCGTTCCGCCTGGTGTGGCGGCAAGCGCGTCGATATCGAGCGCGCCGACACCTTCCTCAACAGCGAGGAAGGCACCAGCCTGGCGCAGCGTGCGGACAACGCCCGCGCTGCCTTGTCGCGGTGATCTATCCGCCTTCCAACGCATGTTTTTGTTGCATCGCCGTGGCAGGTCGCGCTTGCATGGCGTCTGGGCTGCAAGGGGTGTGGTCGGATGCGTCGTCGTGAACTGCTCAGCGCTGCCGCCGCAGGGCTAAGCCTGCCCGCGGGGGCGCAAACCGCCGAACCCGTGGATGTGCTGCTGGTCCTGGCCGTCGATGTCAGCCGCTCGATCGACGAGGACGAGGCGCGGTTGCAGCGCGAGGGTTATCGCGCGGGGATCTGCGATGCCCGGGTGGTCGAGGCCATCACGCGCGGCATGGTGGGGGCCATCGGCGTCGCCTATGTCGAATGGGCGGGCTTCGAATACCAACGCCAGGTGCTGCCCTGGCTGCGCATTGCCTCGCAGGCTGATGCCAATCTCTGGGCCGACAAGCTGGCCGAGGCGCCGCGCGCCTCGCTGTCCTGGACATCGATTTCGGGCGGCATCGACTTCTCGCGCCGGGTGCTGGCCGAGGCGCCTTTCGAGGGCACGCGTCGGGTGATCGACGTCTCGGGCGACGGGGTGAACAATTCCGGCCGCAGCGTGGAGCGCGCGCGCGACGAAGCAGTGGCGGACGGCATCATCATCAACGGGCTGCCCATCATCAATGACCGCCCGACCTTCGGCCGCGCGCCGCCGGTGCCGCTGGACCAGTATTTCCAGCAAAGCGTGATCGGCGGCTTTGGCAGCTTCATGGTGGTGGCCGAGGATTTCGACGCCTTCGGCACCGCCGTGCGCCGCAAGCTGATCCGCGAGATCGCCGATCTCAACTCGACGCCGGCTTGACCGGCCCCGCCGCGGGCTTGCCGGCCTCGTACCAGTCATCGTGGGCCACCTCCTCGAAGATGATGCTGACATGATCGGGCGCGCTGCCCACCACCTCGCCAAAGGCCTGGGTGATGCGGGCGGCGAGTTCCTGCTTCTGCTCGGCGCTGCGGCCGGGGAACCAGCGGATCTGAACGAGGGGCATGGGTGTCTCCTGGGGTGGCGGGCCAGCATCGCATGCCCGGGGGCGTCGGCTATAGTGGGCGTGCAACGCTGCGAGGATCCGCCATGGGCTTGCTGATGCGACTTCTCCTGGCCGTCGCCGGTGGCCTGGCCGCGTTCCTGGTGCCGCCGGACACGCCCAACTATATGCTGCTGCAGGCAATGTTCGCAGTGATCTGCATCATCGCGGTGTTGGCTGTTCTGGCGCTGGTGTGGCGGCGGCGATAGCTGGAGGCCGCCACTCCAGGCCGCCCCTCAGGCCGCCGCGCGCAGCGCCTCGGCCCGGCTGACCTCCATCACACCCACCACCTGGCGAAGATTGCCCTCCACCATATGCACCATTTCGGCCGGTATGGCCGTCATGGCGATGCGGACGCGCAACGCATCACCCTCCCGCCGGCAATGCACCGCATCGGGCACCAGGTCGCGCTTGGCGAAAGGTGCGAGCAGCCGGCTCAGCATACCGGGATTGGCCTCGGCCAGCACAAGGAATTCAACAGCTTCGAACATGTTCATGATCCGCAGGGGTGTGACGGTGAGGGGGGCGTTACCCGGCCGGGCGGCACAGGGCCGCGGGTGCGGCCAGGCTCAGTCGGCCGGGCCGGTAATTCGCGGGGTGGGGGCGAAGAGTTTCGTCACAACGCCAAGGTAGGCGATCAGTCGCTGCCGGGCAAGGACGGATCACGCGCCGCATCGGGCAATTCGGGCGGCGCAGGCCATTCCAGCGCCGGCAGTCGCGCCAGTGGCAGGCGGGCCAGGCCGACCCGCCGTTCAGTGAGCGTGATGGGCAGTTCCAGCACCGGCGGCCGACCCTCTTCGCCAGGGCGAGAGAGCAGGGCGGCCATCGCCCGCGCTGGCCCAGCGGCGCGCGGCGACAGCCATCCCGCCGCCACCATCGCCCCCACCGCCTCGGCCGTGCCGGTCACCGCGACCTGGCCCGCACCCATCGGTTGCAAGGCCTCATCCAGCGTGCCGGTGGCGGAGAGCCTTGCGATGACTGGCCCCCAATGCAGCTCCGCCCGCCGCAACTCGATGGTGCCGCCGGCGTCGCGCCAGGCCTCGGCCCGCTGCGTGGGGTGACGAAGCGTGGGCAGCGGGCCGCTCAGCATGCCCTCCACCGCCAGGCTTTCCAGCATGGGGCCGAGCGGGCCGGCATTGGGCGGCAGCATGACATCGGCCAGGTCGAGATCGACGCTCAGCGCCGGTTCGCCCTCGGTGGCACTGAGCCGGGCGCGCAGCGCCAGCGAGCCGCGGCGCAGCTCGATACCGCCCAGCGGCGTGTTCATCCGCAGCCGCTCCACCTCCAGCAGGCCCTCGCGCGGGGTGGCGCCGCCATCGAGCGGCAGCGCGATCTCCATCCGGTCGGCGGCGAAGGGCAGGTCGAGGCCCGGAAGTGTCAGCAGCTGCCGACCGCGCGGCGCGACCCGCAATTCCTCCCATTCGGTGAGCGTGATGCGCAATTCCAGTGCCTCGGCCCGCCAGCGTAGCTCGGCCGGCGACGTGCGGGTCGAGCCCATGATCTCAATATCGGGTACGGTCAGGCTGACTGCGAAGGGCCAGCCCCCGCGCACCGGCGCGCCATGCTGGACAACCCAGCCCAGTGCCCGGCGCTGCGCCGCCCAATCCTCAAAACCCTGCGCCAGTGCCGCGGAGGCGCTGCGCCACAGCCCCGTATGCAATGCCGCCAGCGCCGCAAGCATCAGCGGCAGCAGCAACCACCAGCGGGAACGGAAGGGGCGGATCATGGCGCCCCAGCTATAGTCGGCCCGGCGCCCGGCCGATATACCGGGGGCCATGTTCGTCTTTGCCTATGGTTCGCTGATCTGGCGGCCCGGCTTTCCCCATCTCGGCGCCAGGCCCGCGCTGCTGCGCGGCTATCACCGGCGCTTCTGCATCTGGTCCCGGCATTACCGCGGCACGCCAGAGCGGCCGGGTCTGGTCCTGGGGCTGGACCGTGGCGGGGCATGCCAGGGGGTGGTGTTCGAGGTGGCAGCCGCGGAGGCGCCCGGCGTGTTGGAATACCTCGATGCGCGGGAGAACCTGGGCGGCGAGGAGGTCTATCACCGACGCGAGTTGCCGGTGCTGCTGCGTGGCGGCGAGGGCAGGCTGGTGCGGGCGGTCACCTACGTGGCGGACCGGCGGCACCCCGCATATGCGAGGCCCTGCGTGGTGACGACGGCGCAGGCTATTGCGCGGGCTGAGGGCTCGGCCGGCAGCAACCTGGATTATCTGTTGAATACGCTGGAGCATCTGGGTGGGTTTGGGCTGCGCGATGCGGGGTTGGAGCGGATAGCGCGGGCCTTGGAGAGGTAGATCAGCGACGCTATCGCCGCGCCACGCAATCCATCTCGATCAGCGATCCCCGCACCAGCCGCGACACCCCCAGGCAGGTTCGCGTCGGCCGGCAATCGGCTGGAATGATCGCTGCATAGATTGCATTCATCTGGTCATAATCCTTGTCGAACCGCGTCAGATACACCCGCATCGAGACCAGATCGGCCCACCCCATGCCCAGTGCCCCCAGCACGCGTTCCATATTGCGCAGCGTGACCTCGGTCTGCCGTTCGATCCCGCCCGGCAGCGGCGCATGCGGGTTATCCAGGTCACGCGGAAACTGCCCGGTCAGATAGACCCAACCATCCACCTCCACCGCATGCGGCGAGGGTGACGCGCTGGGCGGGAAGCCGGGCAGGATATGGCGCTGAATGGTCATTCTTTATGCGCGCCATCGAGCAGTTTCCGCGCGGCCTCGCGCCGCTTTTCCTCCAGCGCCCGCTCCAGCGCTGACCGGCCATGGGCGGCGCGGTTTTCCGCCGCCTGCCGGGCGCGCTCGGCCTTCTCGCGCTGCTTTCGCGCCTTGTTCAGATTGATGATCTCGGCCATGGATTGGAGCATAACCGGCCAACAGGGGCTTCCACCATGGGCAACATCACTCTCACCGCCGCTGACGGCCATCAACTCGCCGCCTATACCGCCGGGCCCGCCGATGCGACCCGCGCGCTCGTCGTCGTGCAGGAGATTTTCGGCGCCAACCGTCACATGCGCCGTGTGGCTGATGCCTTCGCCGCCGAAGGCTATGCCGTGATCCTACCTGCGCTGTTCGACCGCACGGAGCGCGGTGTGGAGTTGGGCTATGACGCGGCCGATGTGGCGCGCGGGCGCGATCTGCGGGGCACGATCGATGCCGGCCGGACGCTGCTCGACGTGCTGGCCGCCGCGGGGGCGCTGCCGGCAGGCGCCAGGCGCGGCATCATCGGCTATTGCTGGGGCGGTACCGTGGCCTGGCATGGCGCGACGCGCTCCGCCGCCTTCGCCGCCAGCGTGGGCTGGTATGGCGGCGGCATCGCCGCGGCGAAGTCCGAGGTGCCCAACTGCCCGACCCAGCTCCATTTCGGCGAGACCGACGCCTCCATCCCGCTCTCCGACGTGGAAGCCATCCGCAGCGCGCGTCCTGAAACAGAAATCTTCATCTACCAGGGCGCGGGCCATGGCTTCGGCTGCGAGGAGCGCGGCAGCTATGTTGCCAGCGATGCCGCGACGGCGCAGGCGCGCAGCCTGGCATTCCTGGCGAAGCATCTGGGCTAGCGCGAGGTTTAGTGAATTCTTGACTGGCGCCGCTTCCAACCGCGACGACCAAAAACTCGTTGAGTGCTCAGGCTACGTCTCGGCGGAGTAGCGCCGGAGAGAATTTGTCAATCATGTAAAGGGCGGATATGGCAAAACCTCTCATCGGCCGCACCGTGCGCCGCCTCCGGTCGGAGCGTGGGTTGACCCAGCAAGGTCTGGCGGCGCGCCTGGGGATTTCCGCCAGCTACCTCAACCTCATCGAACATGATCAGCGCGCGGTCACGGCGGCGGTGCTGATCAAGCTCAGCGCCGTCCTGGGCGTGGATGTGGCGGCCCTATCGGGCAACAGCGAACGCGCGCTGGAAGCCGGCCTGCGTGAAGTGTTTACCGAGCCCGGTCTGGGCCTGGGCGAGATTCCCGAGGCTGAGATCGCGGCCCTGGCCGGCAGCGCGCCCAATGCCGGCCGCGCCGTGCTGGCGCTCTACCGCGCCTGGCGCGTGGCGCGCGAGGACAGCGCGGGCCTCGCACTCCCCAGCGGCCGCCGCATGATGCTGCCAACCGAGGAGGCGCGGGATTTCTTCCACGACCGCGCGAATCATTTTACCGGCATCGAGGCGCTGACCGAGACCTTGGGCCGCGACATGGGCGCCCAGCCCTCGGAAATGAACCACGCCATCGCCGAGAGGCTGCGCCACAAGCACGGCGTGCGCGTGGCGGTAGGCCCGCTGGAGGGCGCGCTGCGCCGCTATGAGCCGGGGAGCCGGATGCTGGCGCTGAGCGAGACCCTGCCGCGCGAAAGCCGCGGCTTCCAGATGGCCTTCCAGCTCTTGCTGCTGGAGGCGCGTGACGCGGTGGAGGCCGAGGTGGCGCCGGCCGCGCCCAGCACGCCCGAGGCGGCAGCGCTGATCCGGGTCGGCGTGCTGAACTACGCCGCGGGCGCCCTGCTGATGCCCTACGCGCCCTTCAGCGCCGCGGCGCGGGAATTGCGCCATGACGTGGACGGGCTGGCCGCGCGCTTCGGCACCTCCTTCGAGCAGGCGGCGCATCGCCTCTCTACCCTGCAGCGCGAGGGTGCGCGTGGGGTGCCTTTCTTCTTCCTGCGGCTCGACCTCGCCGGCAATGTGGGCGAGCGCTTCTCTGCCGCGGGCTTCCCCTTCGCGCGCTTCGGCGGCTCCTGCCCGAAATGGGTGGTGCACCATGCCTTCACCACGCCGGGCATGATGCGGGTGCAGCATGCCGAGCTGCCCGATGGCGCGCGCTTCCTCTGCTTCGCCCGCACCGTGCATGGCCGCGCGGTGCATTGGGCCGAGCCGCCGCCGGTGCAGGTCATCGCCATGGGCTGCGATGCGGCGCATGCCGCCGAGGTGGTTTATGGCGATGGCCTCGACATGAAGCACGCGCCCGTCGGCATCGGTCTTTCCTGCCGGCTTTGCGATCGGATGGATTGTCGCAGCCGGGCCTTCCCGCCGCTCGAACACCGGCTCAAACTGGACCCCAACGAGGACACCGCCAGCCCCTGGCGGTTCGAGAGAGGGTAGGGCGATGTTCAAGCTTCTGGGCCGTGTGAACAGCAGCAATGTGATGAAGGTGCTGTGGTGTGCGCAGGAGTTGGAGATGCCCTACACGCGCGAGGACGCGGGCATGGAGCACGGCGTGGTCGACACGCCGGAATACCGCGCGAAGAACCCCAATGGCCGCATCCCCACCATCGAAGCCGACGGCCAGGTGTTGTGGGAGAGCAATTCCTGCATGCGCTACCTCTGCCTCAAGGCGGGCGGTGATGCGCGGGGCCTCTACCCCAGCGCGCCCATGGCGCGGGCCAGCGTGGATCGTTGGCTGGACTGGCAGCTCTCCACCCTGCTGCCGGCCGAGCGCGACCTGTTCTGGGGCATGGTGCGCACGGCCCCCGAGACGCGCGACATGGCCAAGGTCCGCGCTGCCGTTACCAACTCCGCGGTGTGCTGGGCAATCATCGAGAACCGGTTCTCGGACGGCCGGCCGCATATCGAGGGCGAGGCCTTCACCATCGCCGATATCTGCCTGGGCATCTTCGCCCGGCGCTGGTTCGGCGAGGAGGTGCGGGTGCCCGACATGCCGCAATTCCCCCTGACGCGCGCCTGGTTCGACCGCATCGGCCAGCGGCCGGGCTTTCAGAAATGGGTGGCGCCGAAGCTGTACTGAGCCGTGTTGACAGCGCGACCCATCCGCTCTGGGCTGTCGGCCTTCAACGGGGAGGGGCGCGATGAACGCCATTGACAAGCCGCCGGCCGAGGCGGTGGCGGCGCAATGGATCGCCACCTTCAACGCGGCCACGCCTGAGGCACGCGCAGCGCTGTTCCTGGCCGATGCGCATGGCCGCGACGTGTTGGCGCTGGGCTGGGACATCCGCACCGTCTCGGGCGCTGCGGCCGTGGTCGGCTTGCTGGCCGGCCTGCCCGGGCCGCTGCGGATCGCGCCCGGCCGCACGGCACCGCGCCGCGTCAGCCGCGCCGGGCAGGATTGCATCGAGTTGCTGCTGGCCTTTGACACCGCACATGGGCCTGGGCAGGGCGTGCTGCGCCTGTTGCAGACCGATGATGGACCACGCGGCTGGACCATCCTGGTGGCGCTGGCCGAACTCAGGGACCACACCGCGGCGACCGGCCCGCGCCATGCATCCGGCGCCGATTTTTCCCGCGAGTTCGGTGGCCCCAACTGGGCCGATCACCGCGCCCGGACGCAGGCCTATGAGGGGCGGGAACCTGCCGTGCTGGTGGTCGGCGCCGGGCAGGCGGGGCTGTCGATCGCGGCCCGCCTGGGCCAGTTCGGCATCGACGCGCTGGTGATCGACCGCCAGGCCCGCACCGGCGACAATTGGCGCAAGCGCTACCACGCGCTGACCCTGCACAATGAAGTGCATGTGAACCACCTGCCCTATATGCCCTTCCCGCCGACCTGGCCGGTGTTCATCCCCAAGGACAAGCTGGCGAACTGGTTCGAGGCCTATGCCGAGGCGATGGAACTGAATATCTGGTGCGGCTCTGCGCTGGAGAGCGGGGAATACCGCGACGGCACTTGGGATGTGGTGGTGCGTCGCGACGGCGAGGCACGGCGGCTGCGGCCGCGCCACATCATCTTCGCCACCGGCGTCTCCTCCATTCCGAAGCGGCCGGCGTTGCCGGGGCTTTCGGAGTTTCGGGGCGAGGTCATGCACTCCGGCGCCTATACCGAGGGCTCGGCCTGGAAGGGCCGACCGGCGCTGGTGCTGGGCAGTGGCAATTCCGGCCATGACGTGGCGCATGACCTGCATGCCAGCGGCGCGCGGGTGAGCATCGTGCAGCGCGGCACCACCCATATCGTCAGCCTGGCCGAGGCGCAGCGGGTCTATTCCATTTATGCCGAGGGCATTCCCACCGAGGATTGCGACCTGCTGGCGACCGCCACGCCCTTCCCGGTGCTCAAGCGCGCCTACCAGCATGCGACGGCGATCTCAAAGCGGGTGGATGCGCCCCTGCATGCCGCGCTGGCGGCGCGCGGATTTCGGCTCGATGACGGGCCGGAGGGCTGCGGCTTTCAGATGAAATACATGCAGCACGGCGGCGGCTATTACTTCAATGTTGGCTGCTCGGACCTCATTGCCGCAGGGGATATCGGGCTGGTGCAATATGCCGATATCGCGGGCTTCGAGGCGGGCGGGGCGCGCTTGCGCGACGGAAGCTCGTTGCCGGCCGAATTGCTGGTGCTGGCCACCGGCTACCACAACCAGCAGGAGACGGTGCGCGCCTGCCTCGGCGATGCGGTGGCCGAGCGTGTGGGGCCGGTCTGGGGCTTTGATGAGGGGGGCGAGCTGCGCAACATGTGGCGGCCGACCGCGCAGCCGGGTCTGTGGTTCACCGCCGGCAGCCTGGCGCAGTGCCGGATTTACTCGCAGTGTCTGGCGATGCAGATCAAGGCGCGGGAGCTGGGGGTGGTGTGAGGGTGGGGCGGGGAATTCGCGTGCTGGCGATGAGTGGAAAGCTGGCTTTTCGGACGGGACAGCGTTAACTTTCTTTTTCATAAATTTGGTGGTGATGATGCCGGCAATCGCAATCAACGGGACTGCCCTGGCGGATCCGCTGACCGGCACCGCGACTGACGACATCATCTATGGCCTGGCCGGCAACGACACACTCGACGGCGTTGACGGCAATGATTATTTGAATAGGGGCGATGGCAATGACCTGCTGCTGGGCGGCGCAGGAAACGATACGATGGATGGCGGCGCTGGGACTGACACCCTTGTTGGCGGCGCCGGAGACGATACTTTAATAAAGTATGTTTCCTATTATCCGGCGGGAATAGTAACAAATTATGTGCCGTCTGCCGCAAGCTACATTTATGGTGGCGATGGCAATGATGAAATCCAAATTTCAGTCGGTTTAAGTGAAAATCTGTTATCAGTCCCAATTTTTATTGTAATAGACGGTGGTGAAGGATACGACCGAATCTCTGTTCCTACCAATGATGGCTCAAATGCGCTTAATTTCAAGGCGGCTGCAGTCAGGAATGTGGAAGAGATATATTTACACCAAAAAAATTCTGCGTCATACGCTTATTATCTCTCCTCACCGCTTATCTCCGTGCGTGCATCGCCTGAAGATCTAGTGAATATACAAAAAATTCAGGCGAAGTTGCTGGAATCGCGAATTTTTCTGGCGGGGGAGATTTTTCGCAAATCCAACTCGCGAAGGTAACCGGTATACGCAGCACCGGCGGTAATCGCGTCATCGGCAGCGCAGGAGACGACGATCTCAGAGTGTTGGAGGGCGGGTATGCAGATGGTGGCCAGGGCAACGACACGCTGGTCTATGACACCCGCAATACCACGCTGCTGGGTGGCGAAGGCGATGACCTATTCGTTTTTGACAGTCCATTCTACAGAGAGTATCCCCCTTCTCAGTCTGGCACGAAATTAAGCGCGGTCGGAACAATGAATGGCGGTCCTGGAACCGACCGTTTCATGATCGGAAGTGGCGTTCCTTCCAATTGGGATATCTCAGGGCTTCAGTTTTCCGACATGGAAATTCTACAGCCAGTGACATCCGTTCAACTGAGTGCCGAAAATCTGGCCAGTTTCAACAGCCTGTCGCTGCGCGTGGTCAACTATCTTTCGCCTGGTTATCGAGATGCCTTAGGCTACGGTAGGACAGCGTATTTCATTTCGGCTGGCGGCGGCGTTTATGATTTCAGCGGCAAGACCTTTCTCGGCAGCAACGTCGTTGACTTCACCGGTGGCGCCTCTGCCGAAACCATCATCGGTGCTGGCGGCAATGACATCCTCTCCGGCTTCGGTGGACGCGACAGCATTTTCGGCAATGCCGGACATGACAGCCTCGACGGCGGCGCCGGTGACGATTTCCTCTTTGGTGGCGCCGGGAACGATACCCTGATCGGCGGCGAGGGTGATGATTTCCTTAATGGTGGCGCCGGCGTGAACACTGTCCCCGGCGGCGTGGGCTTCGACACCCTCTTCCTCGACGGCGGACGCCGCGCCGCCACTATCTCCACCAGCATCGAATTCATAACCGTCGACAACGGCGCCCGCATCCCCTCGCTCGCCGGCACCGCCACCACCTCCGCCCAAACTACCACCTTCACCGGCATCGAAAAATTCGCCTTCGCCGAGGGCGACCTCATCTTCGACACCGGTTCGCTGGCCTTCGCCACCGCCCGACTCTACCTCGCAGCCCTCGGCCGCTCGCCCGACCCGCTGGGGCTTGCCGACAATGTCTCCCTCATAGGCACCACCATCTCGTACAGCCAATTGGCGGATGCCTTCGCAGCCTCGCCCGAGTTCCAGGCCCGCTACCCCGCCGTCGACAATGCCGGATTTGTCACGCTGATGTACCAGAACACCCTCGGCCGTGCGCCCGAGACCTCCGGTTTCAGCTTCTGGACCAATGTGCTCGACCAGGGCCTGGGCACCCGCGGTGCCGTGCTCCAGGGCTTCGCCAATTCCGCAGAATTCATCGCCCGCGCCCAGACCCTGCTGCCCAACGGCGTTTGGCTGCCAGATACCGACGCCTCGGCTGTGGCCCGCGTCTATCAGGCCACGCTGGGCCGCCACCCCGAGGAGGCTGGCCTCGCCTATTGGCGCGGCCAGGTCGAGGCCGGGTTTTCGCTCCGCGACCTCGTGCCGCTCTTCCTCAGCAGCCCCGAATCCCAGGCGCGCTATGGCGCACAGGATGATGCGGGCTTCCTGACCACGCTCTACCAGAACGTGCTGGAACGCGCCCCCGACGCCGGCGGCTACGCCTATTGGGGCCAAAACCTCGCCGCCGGCATGGCCAGGGCGGATGTGGTGATGCTGTTCAGTCAAAGCCCGGAGTTCGTGTCGAAGACGGCGCCGTGGATTGCGGACGGCATTGTCTTCGCAGCCTGAACAGCTCGGACCGCGAGCCGCGCACCATCCCCTGCCTCACCCCCACGCCACGGCTGAGGTTTGCCGCGGGGCGCTCCGCACGTTGCTACGTCACTGCGCGTCACCGATCAACGCGTGAGCTCCTGGCCCTACACGGCCGCGGCTGCCTCTACCCTGTTCCGGCCAGCGCGCTTGGCACGGTAGAGCGCCTCATCCGCAGCATCGGCCAGCCGATGCAGGTTCTCCCCCGCTTCGGGGTAGCAGGCCACGCCGATGGAGGCGGTGATGCGCGCCGGAACCGAGCCCTGGCCATAAAGGTCGGCAATGGCCTCGCGCAGCTCCTCGGCCCGCCGCAGCGCCTGCTCCTCGCCGCAGCCCCAGAGGGCAACCAGGATTTCCTCGCCGCCCCAGCGGCAGACGATGTCGTCATCCCGCACCCGGGCGCGCAGCAGGGACGCCACATCGCGCAGTACCGCATCGCCGGTGGCATGGCCGTGCTCGTCATTGATGCGCTTGAAATGGTCGAGGTCGAAAAGCAGGCAGGCAAAGCCCGCCCTCTCGCCCCCGCGCCGCGCCAAGCGCTTGTCCAGCCGCGCCTCGAGCGAGCGGCGATTATCCAGCCCGGTCAAAGGATCGATTGTTGCCAGGATTCGAAGGTCGCGCCGCAGGCGGGCATTGCGCCACCAGATCGCCGCGATGGCCAGGCTGCTGAGGATATAGAGCGCTGTCGCCGCCACCACCGGCATCGCGATCTGCCGATACCCCGCCATCTCCGCCTTCAGGTCGAAGGAGGCGGAGACGACAAGGCTGGCATCGGGCTGCAACCGATAGGCCGCCACCACCTCCCGCCCCGAACTGAGCGTGTTGAAAATCAGGCGGCCCTGTGGTGCCTGGCGTGCGGCGCGCAGCACGGGATGGTCGGGCTGGGGGTCCCGACCGAAACGCTCGACGGGCGCGATGTTGGATGCGCGGGTGACGCCATCCTCGAGACGCCGAATCATCAACGAATGGCGCTGCGATGGGGCGATGGTGGCCAGTTCCTGGCTGAGGGCCAGCGGATTGACCGTGACAATGGCGATACTGGTGGGGCCATCCCATGGGTCGCGCAGCAGGCGGGCGATGCCCATCATCCAGCGCCCATTCACCCGGCTGATGCGCGGCGCGCCGACGGCGAATGGGCCGGGCGCCCCGGCGATGGCGCTGCGAAAGAAATCGCTCCCGGCCACCGACATGCCCAGGGCCTCGGGCGCGGTGGACCAGTGCACGATGCCATCGAGCCCCGCCAGGGCCGCATTGGCCACGCCAAAACGCCCCTCGGCGGCGAGCTGCTTGATATGAAGATCGAGCGCGAGCACGCCATTGCCATCGCCGTAATTCACCAGACGCTCATGCAGCGCCACGAGGTCCAACACCGAGGCCAGCCCCTGCTTGCTGCGTAACAGGGCCTGTTCCGCCACCTCAGCCGTGGTCTCGGCGCGGCGGAAGGTGGCTTCAAGCTCACCGGCGTGAATGTTCGCGAGATAGGCCCGTGCCGACAGCGATGCCGCGCCGGCGAGTGCGGCCCAAAGGGCAAGGACCGGCCAGGCCGGCGCGGCAAGGGACCAAGGCAAGGCGGGATACCTCTGGCGGGTGCAGCGCCGTCCTAAGACGGGAAGGTTTGCGTTTGATGAAGATAATACCAACTCTCGTTGATCAGAACCGATGGGCCCAATCGCGCATTCCGATGGATATGATGCGCCATGGCTGAGCGACGAGCCGGTTCCAGTGATGGCAGCAGTGGCTGGTGATGTCGTCGTGGTCGC